>ERZ773073.349-NODE-349-length-25161-cov-14.791763_pt1 | contig 25161 bp, 16 predicted proteins | sample MGYA00580616_ERZ773073 | MGnify/ENA primary metagenome ERZ773073 (study PRJEB29015, sample SAMEA2737960) | human oral metagenome | biome: human oral; feature: human-associated habitat; material: dental | place: China | collected 2131 ...
TCTTCACCTTAGGAATCTTTCTGTATATCCTCATGCAATGGGGCGCTCTTGTGGAATACCACGCCTTTGAGTGGAGGGGTGTGCAGCATAAAGGAGCAAGTCCCCTAACACGAGCAACCGGCAACCTCAGCTACTGGTTCTTAGGCACCGGCTTTCTCACCGGCGTTATCACCTTGATTCCGTTCTTCACCACGGTGATTCAGGAACTCCCGCAAGACGCACAAAGAGCATCCTGAACAGGCTCAAGACCTACTGAAAGATGGTCAGAACCAGGTTGATTCATAGAGCCAGTATCTAAGGAGCGCCCATGAAAAAAGCTATCTACATAGTTGGAGCAACAACTGCAGTGGTCTTCTTTTGTGGCATAATCCTGTTTATTTTAGGAGAATGGGGCGCTCTCGTGGAGTATCACGCCTCTGAATGGAGGGGTATTCAATTCGAGGGAGCTAGTCCGCTCACACGTGCAACTTTGAATATAAGTTTCCGGCTCTTAGGTATCGGCTTCCTCACCGGCATTATCGCCTTAATTCTGCTCTTCACAACGGCGACCAAGAAGGCACGCAAGGCACAAAATAAGCATGCTGAGCAGAATAAAACACCCTCGGCAGAAGACCGGGAACAGATGAATTCATAAAGTCAGTTACTCAAGGGGAAAGCATGAAAACTGCACGTATGGTCGGGGCAATAGCTGCACTATTCCTCATTCTCGGTATTGGATTGTTCACCCTGGCAGGCTGGGGAGCAGTCGTTGAGTACCATGCCTTCGAGTGGAGGGGCGTTCAGCCCAAGGGGTCGAGTCCTCTCACACAGGCAGCCGCTACCCTTGCCGTGAGTGTCTTATGCGTTGGCTTCCTGACCACCATCATCACTTTTATTATGTTCTTCACAATAGTCATCAAAAATGCACGTAAGAAACGCTCAGCCCATCTTGGATAGACCTCATAACGAATTACCGCGCGCTTCTTTGACACCGTTGAGATAATGGAACGGTGAGCACGCCAAACCCTTTCCCCGATATCCCCGTCACCGTTGCGCAGATTATTCGGCAGGCGGGGCATAAGGCATACCAGCGCGGGCTTGCTTATGCCCGTCAGCGTGAAGTGGTGCGCTACACCTACGACGAAGACGAAAACACGCTGGAAGGCCTGGTGAATGGGAGCACCCCTATTCCTTATGAGGTAGATATTCGCTTCTTCCCGGGTTCTGACGCCGATTCCAATCTTTTCAACGCACGATGCACATGCCCGGTCGCCGTCGACTGCAAGCACGCCGTCGCCCTCATGCTCACCGCACTCGACCGTGCCAAGACCGCGCGGAAAGCCCTGGACAATGCGCCCGGTGGCCGCATCCGCCAGTCTATGAATCAAGAGAGCCCAGAAGATACCGTGCGACAGGTTGCGGAGGCAGCCGACGATCCCCTGGCGGCGTTGCGCGCATCCGGGGCGATTCGTTCGGCAAGTTCGCTTACCACCGAACCCGAATCTCTCTCCCTGAACGACCACGAGAATACGCATTCTTCGCCCTCGAAAATTTCGGTGTGGCGGCGCGATATGGCGCAGGTTCTCGCTGCCCGGGGTGAAGCATCCGGTATTGATTCGGCACGGGTTCCGGGGGCGCTCAACCTTTCCTTCAGCATTTCGGGTTCGTATGCGCGCGGGCGCAATATTCCCGGTGCAACCCCGCCTATCAATTTACTGGCGCGGCCGCTGATGCAGTCCAAAACCGGGCGCTGGATAAAGGGCGGGCTCAGCTGGGAGACCTTCGCGTCCAGCGTTGGTGGGCCGGTCGGTCGTCACGAAGTGTACCCCGAGCACGAACGATTCTTCGCCGAGATATACGCTATCGCACGCCCGTGGCAGAATATGTACTCTTCGCATCGGGACTGGATTTCGCTCACCGCCACGAATTCCACGCTACTGTGGGATGTTCTGGCGCGTGCAGAGCAGATTGGCCTGCCGATTCTTCTCGAAGGGTTTGAGGTGACTACGGCGGTTCTGCCGCCCGCCCAGGTGAGGGTACATGCCGGAGCTGTTGAGGCCGAGTCCCGACAGAACGCAGAGGCTGCCGTGAGTGAAGATTCCGCTCCTGACCTGGCTCTTCATGCCGCCTTGGGATGGGAAACCCGCGAAGATAACCGGGTGCGGCAGCTCTGGTTTGATGCCGCGCACTGCCACCCCATCGGCTCGCCACGCTCAGGATTTTTCGCGCTCGGTTCTCTTGTGCAGCGTATTTACGAGGAACAGGCGCATCGGGTGCATTGGAAGAGCACGCGCAAAGGCGCCTTAGACGCGCCGCATCGCGATGTTTTTCAGGCTCAATCTTCACAAGAGCAGGCGGAGAAGAGCTCGGGCGAAAACGAAAATCCTGAAACGCAGACGGGCGGGCTCATTCCCGAACTTTCGTCCGAGAACACAGCGACACCGACTATTCCGGATCTGCCGGAGGGTCTTAACCTGGCGTTTATTCCGCTTGCCGAGCCTTTGGACGCAACCGCAGAATCGTTGGTATCTCGCGGCGAAATGCGTATTCCGGCGGGCGAGCGCGAGGCTTTTCACCGCGAGTTCTTGCCTACCCTCACGCGGGCCGTCCCGTTCTTTACCCCAGACCCGGCCTTGGCTCTGCCAAAGGTTCGTTCGCCCTATTTGGTGTTTGAGGCGCATTTTGATGATGAGATTTCGCATGACGCACTCCTGAATTGGTATTGGGAGTACCCGAAGAACCCGCTCGATGAAGAAGGCACAGACTCGGGGGTTCGCCGCCTGCCGGCGCTGGGCTTGGGCACAGAACGCGACAAACGTTTTGAGGCACGGGTGCTGCGTGCGGTACGGTCGGCGACCGCATCTAACCCGGTGTTGGCGGGCGGGTTTGGGGAACGCCGTTCTCAGGGATGGGAAACCCGCGATATTCTCGCTCATGTGCTGCCCGCCCTGCGGCGTATTCCCGGGGTTCGCGTGCGGCTGCTCGGTTCCGTGCCTGAGTTTACCGAGGCAACCGACGCCATGATTGAGGTCAAGGTAACCGAGGGTAATTCGCGTGACTGGTTCGGGCTGGGTATCGCTATTAAGGTCAATAACTGGACTGTGCCTTTCGCCCAGGTTTTTGAGGCGCTCGATCGGAATCAGGATCGTATTTTGCTGGGTAACGGCACCTATTTTTCGCTCAATCGCCCGGAGTTTTCGGCGTTGAGAACCCTCATTGAGGAGGCTCGCACGCTCAACGAGACCGGCGGTGAGCTGCGTATTAACCGGCATCAGGCGGGGCTGTTCTCTGAGCTGGAATCGCTCGCTTCGAGTGTGGAAACCGTGGCTTCTTGGGATGCGCAGGTCAAGAGTCTTCTCGCCCTTGTGGAGGCCGCCGACCGGGCAGGTGAGACCGCCGGTTCCGAAGAAGTTTTAGAGAACGAACATTCCGATTCTTTATCTGTTTCTTCCGGCGTATTTTCAGCGAATCACCTGCCCTCTCCCTTAGGTCTTACGGCAGTTCTGCGACCTTATCAGCTTGAGGGTTTCCGCTGGCTCGCGTTCTTGAGGCAGCACCGGCTGGGCGGGATTCTTGCCGACGATATGGGTTTGGGTAAAACCGTGCAGGTGCTCGCTCTGCTTGCCCAAGCGATCGCCGAGCATGAGCAACACGCCGATAACACAGGGTTTGCGCCTTTCCTTGTAGTTGCGCCAACATCCGTGGTGGGTAACTGGGCGCAGGAGGCCGCGCGATTCGTGCCGGGTGCGAAGGTGGTGACTATCACCGAGTCTACGAGCAAAAGCGGCAAGAGCATCGCCGAGCTAGTGCAGGGTGCGCATCTGGTGCTCACGAGCTATGCGCTGTTCCGCCTCGACGAAGATGGATACACCGAATTCGGTAACCACGTTCCCGAAAACGCAGAGAAAAGCACTTCCCCGCATGCAGGGTGGGGTGCGTTGATTTTGGATGAGGCGCAGTTCGTGAAGAACACGAAAACTCGCGCGTGGAAGGTGGCACGTGCCCTAAACGCGCAGGTGAAACTCGCCATCACGGGCACCCCGATGGAGAACAACCTCATGGAGCTTTGGGCACTCTTGGCGATTGTGGCGGATGGGCTGTTCCCCTCGGCGCGCATATTCCGCGACCTGTATGCGCGCCCCGCCGAGTCCGGTGAGGACCCGCAGGTTATTGAGAAGTTACGCCGCCGGGTTCGCCCTCTGATGCTGCGCCGCACGAAGGATGTGGTCACCGCCGATCTCCCCGAAAAGAACGATGTGCGGGTAAACGTGCCGCTCACGACGGCGCATCGGCATATTTACGATATGCATCTGCAGCGCGAGCGGCAGAAGGTGCTCGGGCTTTTAGAAGATATGGATAAGAACCGGTTCACGATTTTTCAGTCGCTCACGCTTCTGCGGCGACTGGCGCTTGATGCCACGCTTATCGATCCGGACGAATACGCCGGGGTGGCTTCCGCCAAGCTGGAATATTTGGTGGAGCATCTGCCCTCGCTCTTAGGGGATGGGCACCGGGTGCTGGTGTTCAGCCAGTTCACGGGGTATCTGCGCACGATTGCCGAGCGGCTGCAGGCTGAAGGCATCGACTACCTGTACTTGGACGGCACAACCCGCAACCGCCCGCAGGTTTTGAAAGATTTCGCCGAGGGTGCGGCACCGGTGTTCCTGATTTCGCTTAAGGCGGGCGGGTTCGGGCTGAACCTGACGGAGGCAGATCACTGTTTCATCATGGATCCGTGGTGGAACCCGGCGGCTGAACAGCAGGCGGTGGACCGCATCCATAGGCTGGGGCAGGAACGCGATGTGCACGTGTACCGACTGGTGGCTGAGGGCACCATTGAAGAGAAGGTCATGGATTTGAAGGCATCGAAAGCGGCGCTGTTTGATGCGGTCGTCAACGACGGTTCCTTCGCCTCGTCCCGGGTGGATGCGGAACAGATTCGTGAGCTTTTCACCCCGACCGATTCCTAACTTTCCCTGCTAAGAAGGCTCTTAATGGCGAATAAAGCGGGATTTTTCACGCTTTATATAAATTAAGGGCTCTTTTTACGCGCCTGGAAGGGGCTTACCGGTTTCGCGCTGGGCTGGATGCGCCCGTCACCCTAGCGTGCGAGCGCATCCAGGGGTACCGTTGAAAGCGTCAGTCCCCATCAAATTTCAGGAGAAGTAATGGTCAAAAACACCACGTTCAACGACGGCAACAGCATTCCTCAGCTCGGGTATGGCGTGTGGCAGATTGAGGATAATGGTGCTGCCGATGCTGTCGGTACGGCTCTCGAAGCAGGTTACCGCCACATCGATACCGCATCCATCTATGGGAACGAGGTTGGGGTAGGTCGCGGTATTGCCGCCAGCTCCGTGCCGCGTGAGGATATTTTTCTCACCACCAAGCTGTGGAACTCGGATCAGGGTTTTGAGAAGGCTATTGCCGCGCTTGATGCATCGCTAGAGCGGCTCGGCACCGATTACGTGGATCTGTATCTGATTCACTGGGCTATGCCGCAGCAGGGCACCTATCTGGAGTCGTGGCGGGCGCTCATTGAGTTGAAAAAGCAGGGTAAGGTGCGTTCGATTGGTGTCTCTAACTTTCCGCAGGCTCAGCTGCGCGAAATTATCGCCGATACCAGCGTGACCCCGGCGATTCACCAGATTGAGCTGCACCCGTATTTCTCACAGGAAGATATGCGTGCAGTGCACAGTGAGTTTGGTATTGTGACCGAGGCTTGGTCGCCGCTCGGTCAGGGTGGCGAGATTCTGAAAGACCCGGTGATCGTTGAGATTGCGGGTAAGCACGGTATCTCTCCGGCGCAGGCTGTGCTCGCCTGGCATCTGGCGAAGGGGATCGTGGCGATCCCGAAGTCGGTTACTCCTGCGCGCATTGCCGAGAACTTTGCAGCCGCTAATGTCACCCTGGATACAGCAGATATTGCGGCGATTGATGGGCTTACGCGGAAGGATGGTCGCATAGGTCCGGACCCTGAGAATCCTAAATTCTAGGCGCAACGTACCGCGAAGCTCTGCCGTGAGTTGTTGCGGAAGCGCAGTGAGGAGCGAACGATCACATCCGCAACAACTCGCGCCGGGTAAGTACACGAGACTCTAAGAAGATGGATGTGGTTCCAGACGCACCGAAAGCGCATTACAAGAGGACTGAGGTCGCCCCACGACCGAAGGACGGACATGCGCTAAGGTGTCGTCGGGTGCCGCATCCGAAATATTCTCTTAGTCATACGCGCTACTGGATACTCGTTCCTGCGACGCGCATTCGGGGTTCAATCCTATCAAGAACGTTTATTCGTTTTCTTATGCCCCGCATCCGAGCGACCCGAGTCGCCCGCATCTACCAGCAACGAGAGCGAAATACGGCGGCGAGACGCATCCACCTCAACAACCCTCACGGTCACGATATCGCCGCTTCGCACAATGTCGTGCGGGTTCGCAACATACTCGCGGCTCATCTGCGAGATATGAATCAGCCCGTCTTGGTGCACCCCGATATCGACGAAGGCACCGAAGGCCGCCACATTCGAGACGGTTCCTTCAAGAACCATCCCAACGGTTACGTCCTCAAAGCGAGAGATATCCTCAGAGAAGTGTGCGGTACGAAATTCGGGGCGCGGGTCACGCCCGGGGCGGCGCAATTCCTCAAAAATATCGCGCACGGTGTATTCGCCGATGCTCCCGTTCACGTAGTCGGCAGGGTCAAGTGCGGTGAGCGGGTCTTCCCCGTCACTGCCGACAAGCCGCCCGGATTGCCAGAGCGCCCCATGTTTCCGCTGCGCATCGGCGATAATACGCCGCGCCACAGGGTACGATTCGGGGTGCACGGCAGAAGCATCCAGCGGTTCGGTACCGTGCAGAATCCGCACGAATCCCGCCGCCTGTTCATAGGCCTTAGCCCCTAACCGAGGCACGTTCAGAAGCTCTTCCCGTGCGGTGAAAGCCCCATGTTCGCCCCGGTACGCCACGATATTTTCGGCAATTGTGCGGTTAAAACCGGCAACACGCGCAAGCAGTGCGGCGGATGCGCTGTTCAGGTGAACCCCCACCGCGTTTACGCAGTCCTCAACCGTATTATCGAGGGCGCGTCTTAAAGCGGTCACGCTGACGTCATGCTGGTACTGCCCTACGCCTAAGGACTGGGGATCAATTTTGACGAGTTCGGCAAGCGGGTCTTGCAGCCGCCGAGCGATCGAGACCGCCCCGCGTACCGTTACATCAAGATCGGGCAGCTCTTCGCTGGCGAGCTCAGAGGCCGAATATACGGATGCCCCCGCCTCTGAGACGGTAACCTTCTGTGCCGCCTTATACCCCTGAGAACGCAGCTTCGCCAGCAGTTCAGCGGCGAGTTTATCCGTCTCACGTGAGGCGGTGCCGTTGCCGATAGCGATAAGTTCCACGCCGTGGGTGAGCACCGCATCCTCGAGGGCAGCGAGCGCACCGGCACGGTCGTATCGAGGCGCGTGCGGGTACACCGTGAAGGTTTTCAGCACGTGCCCGGTGCCGTCAATAACTGCGCATTTCACACCGTTACGCAGCCCCGGGTCAAGCCCGAGGGTGACTTTTTGCCCGGCGGGTGCGGCAAGCAGAAGGTCGCGCAGGTTCGAGGCGAAAACGGTGATGGCTTCGCGTTCTGCCATCTCGAAGAGGGCGTTGCGTATGCGGTCTGCCAGGCGGGGGTGCAGCCGTTTACGCCATGCGGTGCGCACGGTTGCGGCGAGCCAGCCGAGCACACGGTCTTCACTGTCGACGGTGTTGAGAACCTGCACGGGTATGCGCAGCGCTGCGGCAACTTCACGCTCGTATCCCGAACGAACGTTCTCGTAATTTTCGGCGAGGGCAAGCGCAGCAGCACGCGCTTCTCCGCGGAGTTTGCTCAGGGGCGGAGCTGGTGTGGCACCGTCAATACTGAGCCGCACGATTCCGGCTTCTTTGGCGCGAAGCAGGGCGAGAACCCGGTGCGGGCGGATACGCCTGATACTATCGGAGAAGTCGAAATAGTCGGCAAATTTTGCCCCTTCGGCTTCTCTCCCGGCGATAACTCGACTAGAGATCATTCCGGTGGCAACCATTCTTTCGTGAAGACGTTCGGCGAGCGTTGGGTCGGTCAGCGCCCGGTCGATCAGGATAGCGCGGGCGCCGTCGAGGGTTTCCTCCACCGTTGTAATTCCGGTGCCTTCGGATTTTCCGGCATCTGCCGCATGTTTATCGTCGGTTTCATCCGGTTCGTCCACATAGGCTGCGGCAATATCGTAGACCCCGGCAAGGGGAACTTCGAGCAGGTCTTCAACGAGCGCCTCCAGACCTGCCGCGCGGGCACGCTGCGCCTTGGTGATGCGCTCACTCCGGTAGGGTGCGTAGAGCGCTTCGAGGTCTTGTTTACTGGATGCCGCCCCCACCCCTGTGATGAGTTGTTCGTAGGTGAGCGGATCGATCAGCCCGTCTTCGCGGCGTTGGGCGAGCGAGCTGAGAATATTCTCGCGGCGAGTTTCGAGCGCACGCAGGGCATCGAGCCGGGTGCTGATAGCACGCAGGTGGGTGTCGGTGAGCGCGCCCGTAGCTTCTTTGCGGTAACGAGCGATAAACGGAACCGAGGTCCCAGAGTCGAGCAGGTTTACGGCGGCACGAACACGCGCGGGTTTGAGGTCTAGTTCCTTAGCGAGCATCGTCAGGATGCGGGTGTTCGTAGCTTCGGTGCGCTCGTGTTTTTCGCTCATTCTCTCAGTTTCGCATTCTCGGGGGTGCCGTTCCAGTCTTACGGGGTGTGGGGCGCGGGGTATGTTGCGCATCGGAGCGTAATAAATTTTACAGCTATGGTCCCGCATCTAGAATAGGTAATAACATCACATCGCTATTTTTCAGATATTCCGGCGATTGTGCAGAAGTTATGCGCCGGGGCATAGAAGATGAAATGACGGTAGCCGGTTCACGGTGGACTGGCTGAAAGAAGGTTTCGCATGTATGGTCGTGCTGACGATCGCGCGCAGGCGCCTTCACGTTCGTCTTTGCCGCCGGGGTACACCGAATTTCATCAGCAATTTGGCACGCTGATTACCGCCTTGGCTGCGCAGGGCTGGACTCCGAGCGAAACGCACCGGCGTATTCGTGTTCTTTTTCCGCAGGTTAACCGGGAACATCTTGATTTTGCTTTAGATTCTGGCATGTGGGAGTTTGGTTCGCATGGCGAGCAGACTCCCACCCATGTTTTGTTGGCAACCGCCGTCTGGTATGCGGTGGCAGAGGCTTACGGTCTGGAGCCGGATGGTTCCTACGCCGCAACAACTTTGGATGCAACGGTCATGGCGGATATGCTGCGCTTATTGGAGAGCGCACGGGTTTCACCGCAGAATATCGCCTTGATTCTAGGGAAGGTGGGTGCTGGACTCAAGTACCTGGCGCTGCATCCATATACGCAGCTTGACGAGCTTACCTACCGCGATGTGTGCCAGCATCTTCCGGCTGAGTCCCAAGACGTGGCGCACGGTTCGTTTGTATGGCCGCCCTCCTGCGAGAGCATTCGTGATCAGCTGGGCGATGGCGGGTGGTCAACCGCCATGCTGCGCACTGGTGTGTGTCCGCCCGATTATGCGGAGTACAACTGGCAGCTGGGCGGTACTTCGCTCACGGATATGGAGTTCCGCAACCAACTGGGCAGTTTCATGAGTTACTGTATTCGGTATGATCGGCAGCCGACGGTGCTTGCCTACGGAACTTGGTCTACTATGCGCAGTAATCTGGGCCGGGTGCCGTTTCTAGCGGCGGTGCGCGCGAAATATGGATCGTGGCATACCGCCTTGCAGGTGGGCCGCACAATGGTGACCGATGCCCTGCAGGTGACGAAGAGAGAGGTCGCACCGGTGCGGGTGCCGCCGCATCCGCCGAGTATTTCGCCCGAGCAGCTTGCGGTGCAGGGTATTGGGGTTGTGAAGTCTGAGCAGACGGTTTCTGCCCGCGACCGTTGGGACGAGGTGACGAACTCACTCGGTCAGCGTTTGGCGAGCCTGCCCTGGAGCAGGCATCTGCGCACCTACTATGTGCTCACGGGTGCCGCGCATGCTAACGCGATGCCGCTTGTGTGCATCTACCGCTCCCCCGCCGGGTTCCTGTGCGAAATTGCGATGGAGGCTGAGGTTCTGCCCAAGTTCAGCACCGACTATCTGTGTTCGCGCGGGTGGGCGGCACCGACCCCCATGCAGCCTATGTGGAATCGGAATGTTTTTGACCCTCATGAGGCCGCGCAGGATGTGGTGCAGGCAATGCGCTGGGGTATGGGCTGTTCCCGCTGGGACTACTACCGCACGGATGACCTGGTGCTGGATGCCGAGGATACCTCGGGCACCGAGGCCGGTTAATCCGGGGCGCGGATTCTTCCGTTTCTCCTCCCCTATCACGCTAAAAGGCTCTTGATGTGAAAAAGCGCTAGTAACGCCGCCCTATTCACATCAAGAGCCTTTTTTATACCGGAAGTAATGCGGAACAGATATCCGCCAAAGTGTCCTTACTTATTATTCTTCGGTGCCTTCATATCCACCACCGGATGCGACTGCGTAATGCTGGTCTCCGGGATTTCGGGGTTGATGCTGTTCTTCACAAACCACCCGATAGTCAGCAGGATGAACCAGATGGGCATGAGCATCAGACCGGTGAGAGTGTCTTTATCGGTAGCAAGAATCCCGATGATGAAAGCAAAGAACGCAAGCACGATCCAGCATGCCACCACGCCGCCGGGCATGGGATAGGTGGTTTCCCGGTGCAGGTTGGGGCGCTTCGCGCGGTAACACAGGTAGCTGACGAGGATCATCGACCATACGAAGATCACAAGTACCGCCGCCATCGTGGTGACCAGCGTGAACGCCTCAATAATCGAGTCGCCAGCATAGAGCAGGGCGATACTGGAGAGCAGCAGAATCGAGGTGAGGAACAGCGCATTGCGGGGCACACCGCTCCCGGAAAGGTTACCGAGGAACTTCGGGGCGTAACCTTCTTGGGAGAGACCGTACACCATGCGCGAAGTCGAGAAAATACCCGAGTTCGCCGATGATGTTGCCGAGGTCAGCACCACAACGTTCACGATATGCGCCGCAATGGCAATACCGGCGAGGGTAAACATGGTCACGAAGGGGCTCTTAGCCGGATCAATTTCACGCCAGGGGTTTACCATCAGAATAACGATCAGGGCACCCACATAGAAAATAAGAATACGAACCGGCACTGAGTTAATAGCCTTCGGCAGAGTCACCATGGGGTTCTGAGTCTCGGCGGCGGTAGTACCTACCAGCTCGGACCCCATAAAGGCGAAGACCGCGATCTGGAAGGCGCCTAAGAATCCGGTAACACCATTGGGGAAGAACCCACCGTCGTTCCACAGGTTGGCTACCTGAGCGTGAGCACCGCTGGGTGTCGTGAAGCTCGTAGCAACCATAATGGCACCCACGATAATGAGGGCGCAGATGGCAACAATCTTAATCATGGCGAACCAGAACTCGATCTCACCGAAGTTCTTCACCGAGGGCAGATTCAGCGCCAGCAGCGCAATAATCACGACGAGTGCTGGAACCGCCTTCGGTAAATCGGGCCACCACAGCTCGGTATAGCCCACGATTGCGATAATATCTGCGACCGCGGTGACCACCCACATGAACCAGTACGACCATCCGAGGAAAAACCCTGCGGGGCGCCCGATCAGGTCGGTAGCAAAGTCTGAGAATGACTTATATTTCAGGTTTGATAGAAGGATCTCACCCATCGCACGCAGCACCAAGAAGATAGCGGCGCCGATAACCATGTAGACCAAGAGGATAGATGGACCAGCTTTAGAAATTGCCTTACCGGAACCCATGAAAAGCCCGGTACCAATAGCACCACCGATAGCAATGAGCTGGATGTGTCGGTTGCTCAGCCCGCGGTGCAGTTCTTCAGCATTATCTGTCGTGTCTGCCGCCGATGCGGCATTATCGTGAGGTTGCTGCATGACAGTTCCTCTTTCGTGGTTGGGTCCCGCAGCCGAGCGGGACAGCCCCGGCTTTCGGGGCGGCAAGTGCAGCACTCAGCCCGTAAGATACGGTGAGCTATCACAACTTTTGAATATATATTCTACATAACAGGGACGGTATTGTGTAATTATCTCCAAGAAGTGTGTCGCGTATCTATAGCATGCGTCACGAACAATAAATTCTTTATATCGAAATTCAAAAAATTTCGGAAGGAATCTGTGAAAAACCCTTGACAATAAGCCTTACTTTCGGAAAACACAGCGCACGTGAGGTACGTCCCTTTATTGCCTAGCTCGCCACATTCTCAAAAGAAAAATTCTCATCATATATGATTTCTATACAAATTTAAGAATATCTATACATACTGGGGTCTGTTCTGGTACATGCCGTATGCCATCGCCTCATAAGACTCAGCGGGCGGGATGCCGCGCGTTTTCTCTACGCACCGCATCCCGCCTGCTAATGAGGAAGAAATAAGACTCGCTACTCAGATTCCGCCCGCGCTGACTCCGCAAGAAGGCGCTTACGTGCATGACGGCGCACCATAATCTCGTACCCAAGCTCGACGCCGATAAACCAGATAGGGCTAAGCGCCAGAGCCAACCCGGTTTCTGGCTGCAAGCTCAGGGCATAGATCATCAGAGCGAAGAACACCAAACCAACCCAGCTCATCGTGCGACCGAACGGCATCTTATACTGCGAGGCTTCATGCCGTTGAGGGAACTTCTTGCGGTATACCAGGTACGACACCAGAATCATCGACCATGTGAAAATACCCATAATTGAGGCTACCGAAGTCACGACAGTAAACGCTTCCAGAAGCTCACGCCCAAACGCCAGCATCACCAGGCTAAAGAGCAGAAGAACCGTCGTCAGGTACAGGGCGTTCGTGGGCACACCGTTCTTCGAGAGCTTCTTCAGGAAGGAAGGCGCATTCCCTTCCTCTGCTAGGCCATACACCATGCGCGAGGTCGAAAAAATACCTGAGTTCGCCGAAGATGTTGCCGAGGTCAACACTACAAAGTTAATGAGCGAGGCGGCAATTGACACACCCGCCAGTGAGAACATCCCCACGAAAGGACTCATATTAAGGTCGAGTTTATCCCAGGGAGTCACCGCAAGAATCGCCGACAGCGGCAGCACATAGAACAGCACCATGCGGAAAGGCACAGCGTTAATCGCACGCGGCAGGGTACGTTCGGGGTTCTTCGTCTCTGCTACGGCGGTACCCACCAGCTCAGCACCCACGAACGCGAACAGCGCAATCTGGAACGAGCCCAAGAAACCCGTTAAACCGTGAATAAACACACCGTTGCCCGAAGGTCCCGGGCGATCCCACAGGTGCGTGATGGAGGCGACCGTTCCATCCGGGCTCGTAAACCCGAACACGACCATCACGGCACCCACGGCAATAAGCGCCAGAATCGACACGATCTTAATCATCGCGAACCAGAACTCGATCTCACCGAAATTCTTCACCGAGGGCAGGTTTAGAGCCAGCAGCGCCCCGATTAAGATAAGCGCGGGAATAAACGAGGGAAGTTCGGGAAACCAGTAATGCGTGTAATCCGTAATCGCCAGCACATCCGCAATACCCGTGGTCACCCAAAAGAACCAATACGACCAGCCGACGAAAAAGCCCGCGCGCGCACCCAAAATATCCGATACAAAATCGGTGAACGATTTGTACTTCGGGTTAGACAGCAGAATTTCGCCCATCGCACGCAGTACAAAATAGATGATGACGCCAATAATCGCATAGACAAACACGATGGAAGGTCCCGTGAGCGAAATAGTCTTCGCCGATCCCAGGAACAGCCCGGTACCAATCGCACCGCCAATAGCGATGAGCTGGATGTGTCTGTAACTTAAGCCACGCTGCAGGCTCTCTTCACCCGTCGAACTCTCGTTCTCGGTAACGGCATGTTCGGAAGGCCGCTGTGTCACTATTCCTCTTTTCTATGCGCGTTCTGCCCTGCGGGCTACAACCTCGACAGGAAGCCCCGACCTTCGGGGCATCACGATGCAGTTCAGATTTTTCGCGCGAGCACGGCTCACGGAAAATCGCATCGTTACGCCATGACTACACAGAATTCTACCCGCAAAAGGCGCCTGCACCGATTACGTCTTAGGCACTGGGAGCGCGACAACACGCCGAGGGCGCATCTCTACTCTCCCGCTAAAACGCTGAAAAATAATGCTTACCGCAAAAATTATGTTAAAACTTTACGATTAAATAAACTTTCCTGAGGTTTGCCGCTACAATTGCAATGCCCGGTGCGGAAACACCGCATCACTCATCTCATCACAAAATATCAGGAGGACACTCACTCATGGGTAAACTATCAAACGCTGCACTGCGCCTCACCACGGGCGCGCTCGTGCTCGATGCAGGCATCAAGAAACTCGGCGCCGACGAAGGTACCTACGCATATCTGCAGCAGATGGCGGCATCCGGTGTGCCCGCCGTCGCCAAGCTCGACCCCAAAACCTTCGGTAAACTTATTTCCTACTCGGAAACCGTGCTCGGCGCCACCCTGCTGACCCCCTTTATTCCTGCCCGCCTCGCGGGTGCAGGGCTGACAGCCTTCGGCGCAAACCTCATGACAATGTACTTCCGCAACCCTGACATGCATGATGGCGCATTCCGCCCCACCCAGGATGGGCAGCAGCTCGCCAACAACATCGTGATTCTCGGCGCGGGTCTGGCACTGCTGTTCTCCGGCAAAAAGAAGTAGCCTGCACGGCGGCGACTTCGCGGTCGTACAGCAAAAGCGGGGGCAGTTCCTTCAGTAAAATGAAAAACTGCTCCCGAAATTTTTAACTCCCCAGAATTTTTAACAGTGCCTCTCTCCGCGCACTGCTACGTTATCCTGATAGGTATGTCATCTCAAGAGCAGAACGCGCAGACCACCGCACCGGTCAACACCGATGCACCCCAGACGCCCGAGAAGAAAACGGTACCGCCCGAGTTCTTCCGCCAGCCCTACTCCTTCGTGCGCCGCGGCGACCGCCTGACCTCGCGCCGCCAAAAAGCGTGGGACACGTACTCCCAAACCCATGTGCTCGACATACCCCGGCTGCGGGCAGATACCTCTGTAGCCCCCGAAGCCACCTTCGACCCGGTCACAATCTACGGGCGCGAAGCCTACCAGGTTGTCGAGATCGGTTCCGGGCTGGGTGAAGCAATCGTGCACCGCGCCTCCGAAATGCCCGAGGCAAACTTCCTTGCCGTTGAGGTCTACACCCCCGGCATTGCGGATCTGCTGCTCAAGATGGGGCAGGGCGGGGTTGAGAATGTGCGCGTCGCTCAGGCTAACGCCCCCGAACTGCTCGATAACATGCTGGAAGAAAATTCGGTTGATGAGCTCTGGGTTTTCTTCCCCGACCCTTGGCACAAGTCACGCCACCACAAACGCCGCCTGGTCTCCCCCGCTTTTGCCGACAAGGTTGCGCGCGTGCTCAAACCCGGCGGAATCTGGCGCCTTGCTACCGACTGGGAAGAATACGCTCACGTGATGCGCGATGTCATGGAGGCACACCCCGACTTCGAGAATCTGCATGCCGGTGAAGGCGCTACCGAGGACGACCCCGTGGGCGGGTGGGCGCCGCGCTGGGAGGGGCGTATCCTGACCAGCTTTGAGAGGAAGGCTCGCGAGGCGGGCCGCCGTGCCCACGACCTGACGTATAGGCGTAAATAAGTTATCTGCTAGGGAAGGGGGTAACGATACCACTTTACCCTTGCTCAAACGGCCGGAGGCGTATTCGCTTCGCTGCGTTGCATCCGACAACTCGCATATAGGCAAAGGATATCGTTGCCCCGAAAAGGCTTACGCCGTGGTCAAGTCAGACGCGCCGCCGCCTAACACTCGTAAAAGGTGCAGTAGGCGTATGGCTAAGCTGGCATGTCACGTTACACTGTCGTTGGTTGAGAACCGCCCACGGTAAAAACTATTTCTGCCGGTATAGCACCACCGCCGAGGAGCGTTTGCGCGGTGCCGGGCGCTGCCCCCGCTGAATGTTCACCACATCCCCGCGGGTGCTGGCCGCGAACACTCGTTCCGCCAGCCCCAGTTTGGCGTGCGCATCCTCAAGCTGAGCCTGCAGGCGGGCAATATGATCCCGGTGTTCCTCAACCATCTCTTCAAGCTCAATAATCCGGCGGATTCCCTCAAGCGAAACGCCCTCCTGCGAGAGCTGCTGAATACGCTGAAGTAAATCCACATCGCGCTGCGAATAGCGCCTGGCCTTACCCGGCGCACGCGAAGGCTGCACCAACCCCAGGCGATCGTATTGGCGGAGTGTCTGCGGGTGCATACCCGCCAGCTCCGCCGCTACCGAAATCACAAAAACCGGCCGGTCGGCGCTGTAGGCAGATGCCGACGACTGCTTACTATGGGCACTCATAAGCTACCTAACTTTCTTCAAAAGGTCCTCACGGGGGTTCTCCTGCGGTGCCAGAGCAATGAACTTCTCGAAGGCTTCCTTCGCCTCATCGCTTAGGTTCTGCGGCAGGTGTACCTCGGGGATCACCAGCAGGTCGCCGGTGCCTGACTTGGTTGTGAACCCGCGTCCTTTCGCACGCAGTTTACGGCCCACGCTACCGGGGGTCAGCCGCAGTTTGACGGTTTTACCGCCGGGTACGGGCACTTCCAGCACACCGCCATTGACTGCCTCATCCAGGGTGACGGGGGCGCGCAGCACCAGGTTGTTTCCCTCGCGGCTGTAGTGCGGGTCATCCGAAACGCGCACGGTCACCATCAGATCGCCGCCGGTGCCGGGGCGTCCCTTACCACGCACACGCACTTTCTGCCCGTCCTTCACACCCGCCGGGATGCGCGCCTCAGTACTCGTGCCGTCCGGCAGGAACACGGTCGCCTTGGTGCCCGTGTACGACTGCGGCAGGGTAATGCGCGTGCTGGTGGAAAGGTTGTTGTCCTGCGGGGTATGCTGGCGCCCGCCGCCGAAACCTTGAGCGCCCCCGAACCCGGTGGCATCCCCAAAGTCGGCGCTCGTGAAGCCGGCGGTACGGCGTGAACCGCCCGCGCCGCCAGCGCCACCACCGAAGAGTCCACCGAGCAGATCCTCAATGTTGATACCTTCGGCACCGCCGCTGGTTGTGAAGTGCACGTTTTGGCCGTTAAATCCGCCGAACCCACCGGCACCGCCAAATCCGCCAGCGCCGCCTCCGAAACCGCCGTTGGCGAACCCTGCGGCACCGTATTTACGAATCTGGTCGTATTCTTCGCGCTGCTTCTTATCCGAAAGCACATCGTAGGCTTCGGAGACTTCCTTGAATTTCTTCTCCGCTGTCTCGTTCCCGGGGTTTAGGTCGGGGTGGTACTTGCGTGAGAGCTTGCGGTAGGCCTTTTTAATATCAGATTCAGAGGCGTCTTCTTTCACGCCGAGCGTTTTGTAAAAGTCTTCTGACAACCAGTTTTCGCTTGCCATGTGTTCTCCTTTCCCGTCGTCCGGGGTTCTTGTAACGCCCTACCGTGGGCACAACCTTAGTTTTTTATCCTATATAAAGTTTAGTCTACTAGACTCAATTTTGGAAGAGAAATCCCGTAGAAAACCGCGGAAATATACGGTAAACGGGCGGGTTCTCAATTTCTCAAGAACCCGCCCGTTGTGTGCTCTACGGAGCGTTTACTCGGCGACAGCCACCGCAACTTGGGCGGTGCGCACCACGCGATCATTCACGCGGTACCCGTATCGCAGAACCATCGAAATATGGTCCGGTTCTACCTCTCCGGTTGGCTGCTGGAGCACCGCCTCGTGAATATTCGGGTCGAAGGGCTCGCCCACCTCGCCGAAGCGTTCCACGCCTTCCTTCTTGAGAGACTCCTCAAATTTGGCAGCGATTGCAGCGAAGGGACCTTCCTGCAGGTCGCCGTGCTTGCGTGCGGCATCAATATCGTCGAGCACCGGCAGAAGCAGGCTCACAATATCGCTCGCCACGAACTCCCGAAGCTGCTCCTTCTCGCGGGCAGCACGGTTCTTGAAGTTCGTGAACTCCGCCTGCAAGCGAAGCAGGCTGTCCAGGCGTTCTGCCGCGAGTTTCGCATCCTCTGAGGGTGCTTCCTCGCTCGGCTCGGGGGTTTCCCCCGCCGCAGCCTGATCGGTTGCGGCAGGGGTTTCCTCGGCCTCGGGGTGACCTTCGGCGGCGGGAGCATTGAATGCCTCCTCCAGCGGGTCGCCCGCAGTGTTTTCGTGTTCAGCCATGATTACTTCTTCTCGTCTTCGTCCTCGTCGATAACCTCGGCATCTACCACATCTTCATCATCTTCCTTGGAGGAAGAAGCGGAGTCTGCGTTAGCCTCTGCCTGTGCGGAAGCGTACAGAGCCTCGCCCAGCTTGGTCTGGGATGCCTGCAGCTTCTCAAGAGCAGACTTCACGGCATCGTCGTCATCGCCTTCAAGAGCCTTCTTGAGCTCGTCGACATCGCCCTGAACCTCAGTCTTGACGTCTTCGGGCAGCTTCTCGCCGTTCTCCTTCAAGAGCTTATCGACAGAGTATGCCACAGACTCGGCGGCGTTGCGGGTGTCGGCTGCCTCGCGGCGTGCCTTATCCTGCTCTGCGTGAGCCTCAGCATCCTTGACCATGCGGTCAATGTCTTCCTTCGAGAGGGAGGTACCGCCGGTAATGGTCATGGACTGCTCGGCACCGGTGCCCTTGTCCTTTGCGGAGACGTGCACAATGCCGTTGGCGTCAATATCGAAGGTGACCTCAATCTGGGGTACGCCGCGCGGTGCGGGGGCGATACCGGTCAGCTCGAAGGTACCCAGGTTCTTGTTGTCGCGGGTGAATTCGCGCTCACCCTGGAACACCTGAATCGATACGGAAGGCTGGTTGTCTTCAGCGGTCGTGAAGGTCTCAGAACGCTTGGTCGGAATAGCGGTGTTGCGCTCGATCAGCTTGGTCATCACGCCACCCTTAGTTTCGATACCGAGGGACAGCGGGGTCACGTCGATCAGCAGAACGTCCTTACGGTCACCCTTGAGCACGCCAGCCTGCAGGGCTGCACCCATTGCCACAACCTCATCGGGGTTAACACCCTTGTTGGGTTCGCGGCCGGTGAGTTCCTTCACCAGGTTAGCCACGGCGGGCATACGGGTGGAACCGCCCACGAGCACGACCTCGGAAATATCCGAAACCTTGATGCCTGCTTCCTTGATAACGTCTTGGAAGGGCTTCTTGGTGCGTTCGAGCAGATCGCTGGTGAGATCCTCAAACTTTGCGCGAGAGAGCTTCTCGTCCAGGTGAATCGGGCCTTCGGGGGTTACCGAGAGGTACTGCAGCGAAATGTTGGTGCTGGATGCACTGGAGAGCTCCTTCTTAGCCTGCTCAGCTGCCTCCTGCAGACGCTGCAGAGCGATCTTGTCTTTGGAGAGGTCTGCACCGGTCTTGGACTTGACCTGCTCAAGCAGCCAATTCACAATGCGCTGATCCCAGTCGTCGCCACCCAGACGGTTGTCGCCGCTGGTTGCGCGCACCTGAATGGTGGAGAAGCCGTCTTCGTCCTTGCCAACTTCAAGCAGGGAGACGTCGAAGGTACCGCCACCAAGGTCGAAGACCAGAATCAGTTCGTCTTCTTTACCCTTGTCCAAGCCGTAAGCCAGTGCAGCTGCGGTCGGCTCGTTCACGATACGCAGAACGTTCAGACCCGCGATTTCGCCGGCTTCCTTGGTGGCCTGGCGCTCAGCGTCGTTGAAGTATGCGGGAACGGTGATAACCGCATCGGTCACCTTGTCGTTCAGGTATGCTTCAGCATCGTTCTTGAGCTTCTGCAGAATACGTGCGGAAATTTCCTGCGGGGTGTATTTCTTGCCGTCAATTTCAGTCGTCCAGTCGGTGCCCATGTGGCGCTTGACGGATGAGATGGTGCGATCAACGTTAGTAACCGCCTGGCGCTTTGCTACGCTGCCCACCAGAACGTCGCCATCCTTGGAGAATGCGACAACGGAGGGGGTGGTGCGGGCGCCTTCAGCGTTAGGGATAACTTCAGGTTCGCCACCTTCAAGGGTGGATACGACCGAGTTAGTGGTGCCGAGGTCAATACCAACTGCACGTGCCATGTTTTGTACTCCTTAGTGTTATGCCCCGCTTCTTGGCGAGGCGGGTTCCTTGGTTAAATCTTCGGGGCGTAAGGGGTTTTAGACCAAGCGCATGCACGGTGAAGATGTGCTGGGATGCTGCCCGGTGAGTGACCCCTTGAGCCTCATGTACTCAAGTTTTACACATGTTTGGGTGGATGTCAACAGACTTGAGTGAAAAAGACTCAACTTTTTAAAGTGAGTGGGAGTTAGGGGTGTGTGGCAAGGGGTGAGGTGCTGGTGGTTTTGGGGCAGAACTAGGCGGAAATTAGGGGTTATTTGGGCGGTAACTTACCTGAATGCGGGCGTTTCATCTCTACGCTGCGAAATATATGAGGTTAACAACGGTAATTCCGACATATGCGGTCACCCTCGCCCTATGATGGAAGGTGAGTGTTTGGTTTAGGCTAAGGAGTACAAATTGTCTGCTATCCGATGCATGCTGTGTGTTGCCCTGTGGATATGGTCTGTCATCCTCCCATGGACTCTTCTCGGAACCGTTACAACTATTATTGCCGGATTCTTACTTCTCATGTATCCAGCTTGGGATAGCAAAAAGAAAGATAGTAACGGACAGCCTAATAAGCTTAGACACAAGAAGTGGTTCTATGCCTGGCTCATAGGCTTATCCACTCTAGGAGGACTTTGGGCACTTTTCTTACCTCTCGCTTTAAACCAAAAATTTGATGGACCAAACGCAGATGGCAATCAGCTCCGCCTACATCTTCTCTACATCACTGGTGGCGTTTTAGCTCTCACTACCTTGGGTGAAACACATCGCAAGAACAATCTTGAAAAACATAAAAATGATCAGGATTATACTCGGCAGGTACATGCCGAACGACGTAACCGCTACTCCACAGCAGTTGAGCAACTGTCCAGTGATAAAGCTTCTATCCGTCTTGGCGGCATTTACTCTCTTGTGGGGCTGGCGGATGAATGGCTAGCAGACGAAAATTTTGAAGAACGCCACAAAGAAGGCCAAGTCATTATCAACAATCTCTGCTCTTACATTCGCTCCCCATTTGACCTTGCATCAAAGACCAAAGACCTATCTAAGGATAAAGCACCAGAAAAGTATAAAGGTGGGACTGAACAATTCGTCAAAGATAAAGCAAGATTTCATGAAGAAAAAGAATTACGACTAACAATTTTGGAAGAAATCAAAACCCGACTCAATGACAGCATTAGGCATCATCAAGATGATTTTCAAGAAACCTACAAAGGCTCATGGTCAGATTTCGATTATGACTTCTCAAATGCACATTTCTTCTATACTGTCGATTTTGAAAACAGTTATTTTGGTGCTTCAGTAAAATTCTTCGGGGCGGAATTTACTGAGGAAGCTAAATTCCTTGCAGTGACATTCACCAGAGCTGACTTCCTCAGGACGAAGTTCTCTTATGAGATCGCCCCAGAAGATTATAATTTCAATTTTTCTTCCAATAGTCACAAAATCGAAACTGAAAAACATGAATTCAACGGCCTTACATTCACTATCCCCAAAGGTGCAATGCTTTTCGACCCAGACAATCCTCACGAACAGGACCGCATACGGCAGATACACGCTGAGCGACGCAACCGGTACACCACAGCAATTGAGCAACTGTCCAACGATAAAGCCTCTATCCGCCTTGGCGGCGTATACACTCTCGTGGGGCTGGTGGATGAGTGGATAGCAGATGAAAAGACCATCCCCAATATTGAGGAACGCCGCAAAGAAGGCCAAGTCATTATCAACAATCTCTGCGCGTATATCCGCTCCCCTTTCCTTCCTGCAGAACGTACTGATCAACTAGATAAACCCTACGCAAAAGATCTACAAAAAGATTTCAGTGGATATACAGAAAAATTTGAAGAAGACAAGCAAATTTTTACCCGAGATAAAGCTGCGTTAAAAGAAGAACGCCAGGTACGTAGCACTATACTTCAAAAGATACATGAACGCTTGCAAAGCGGTAGTAAATCAGGCCCATGGTCAGATTTTGAATACAATTTCTCAAATGCAAAATTCTTCTATCCAGTTAATTTTGAGAGCAGTCATTTTTGTACATTTTTAGATTTTTCCGGGGCGACTTTCACCGAGAAGGCTGACTTCTCCAAAGTGACTTTCACCAGGGAGATTGGCTTCTCTGGAGTGACCTTCGCCAAGACTGCTAGTTTCTCCGCAGCGATCTTCATCCAGATTACTGTCTTCTCCGGGGCGGAATTCACCCAGGATGCAGACTTCTCCGGGGCAGCCTTCACACGGAACGCTAACTTCTCCGGGGCGGAATTCACAGGATACACTCACTTCACCGAGGCGACCTTCCAGACCGAACCAATATTTGAAAGCGCTCTAGGTAATGAAGCAAGGTTCTCATGTAAGGTTGAGCCGGAAAACTATAATTTCGAGGTCAGCTCAGAAAGCCCCTACAAAATTGAGACCTGGGATCCGGAACGTAACGGCATTAAGTTCACTATCCCCAAAGGCGCGATACTTTTCGACCCAGACGAACCTTCTGAGCAGGAAGACAACGATGACAACTAACGGTACACCCACATAAAATGACAGATTAAATTTCCTTGCAACAAAGAAGATTCACTGATTTTTAGGGGAACATCAAGATGGCAGAAACACAAAGAGATAATGAAGAAACCAACGCCACTATTCCTGTTGGTAAAATCGAGAACTTTGTCAGCAAGCATTTTGTACGACTATTGGTCTGGCTCGCAGTCAGTGGCGGCGCTCTGGCTATTTTTGGACCTTGGCTACTCTATGTTGCAGGTTTGACTGGTGAAACCGATGCGAATTTTCGTCTTCACATCCTCTATGTCACTGGTGGCACTATTGCTGTTCTGGGACTCGTGGAGACTCACCGCAAAAACACAACAGACAGATTAAAAGCAGAGGCCGATATTCAGAACTATCAGGCATCGCAAAGTTACCAGTCAAAGACACTCAACGAACAAGCTCGTCAGTTTACCGAAACCATTGCAAAAGAACGCGAAAAAATCGAAGTAGATAAAGCCAAAAATGAGCAGGATCACATACGACAAGTACACACCGAGCGACGCAACCGGTACACCACAGCAATCGAGCAACTTTCCAACGATAAAGCCTCTATCCGCCTTGGCGGCGTCTACACTCTCGTGGGGTTGGTGGATGAATGGTTAGCAGATGAAATAGCCATCCCCAATATTGAGGAACGCCGCAAAGAAGGTCAAGTCATTATCAACAATCTCTGCGCCTATATCCGTTCCCCTTTCCTTCTTGCAGAACGAGCTGTACAACTAGATGAGCCCTACGCAAAAGATCTACAGAAAGATTTTGACGGAAATAAAGAAAAGCTCGAAGCTGATAAGCAAACTTTTAAACAGCACAAAGCAGCCCTGGAAGAAGAACGCCAGATACGCCTAAGCATCATCAAAGAAATACGCGAGCATCTATACAATGACAGAGAACCAGGCTCTTGGTCAGGTTTTGATTACAATTTCTCAAACGCCCATTTCTTCTACCTAACAGACTTCAGCGACAGTCTATTTGACACTTCTTCAAACTTCACTCAGGCGACCTTCACCGAGGACAGTGACTTCTCCGGAGCAATCTTCACCGAGGCTAGCTTCTCCGGGGCGGAATTCACCAAAAACGCTGGCTTTTTCAGGGCGGAATTCGCCAAGCACACCGACTTCACCGAAGTCACCTTCATTGGGAACGCTACCTTCTCTGAAGTGAAATTCGCCCAGAGCGCTAACTTCTCCAAAGCAAAACTTACCGAGGATGCTGACTTCTCCGGGGCAGAATTTACCGAGGATGCTAACTTCTCTGAGACGATCTTCACTAAGGCTAGTTTCTCTAGGGCGAAATTCACCCAGAACGCTAACCTCTCCGGGGCGGAATTCACCCAGAACGCTAACCTCTCCGGGGCGGAATTCACCAAGGCTAACTTCTCTAGGGCGAAATTCACCAAGGCTAACTTCTCTAGGGCGAAATTCACCCAGAACGCTAACCTCTCCGAAGCGAAATTCACCCAGAACGCTGACTTCTCCGGGGCGGAATTCACCGAGGCTAACTTCTCTTGGGCGAAATTCACCAAGGCTAACTTCTCTAGGGCGAAATTCACGCAGAACGCAGACTTCTCCGCAGCGACCTTCACCCAGAACGCAGACTTCTCCAAGGCAAAATTCACCAGGTTCGCTCACTTCTTTAGGGCGAAATTCACCGGGTACGCTCACTTCTTTAGGGCGAAATTCACCGAGGCTAACTTCCCTGAGGCAGAATTCACCGGGCACGTTGACTTCTCCAAGGCGAAATTCGACGAAAAACCAATATTTGAATACGCACTAGATAGTGAAACCTATAAAGCAAGGTTCTCTCATAGGGCTAATCCAGAAGATTATAACTTCGAGGCTTCGGATAATAGCCGCTACAAAATCGAGACCGAAGAAAAAGAATATGATGAAGCTAAATTCATCATCCCCAAGGGCACAGAACTCTTTGACCCCGACGAACCTTCTGAGCAGGAAGACAACGGTGACAGTTAACGGTATACCCACATAAAATGACAAATTAAATTTCCTTGCAAACAAAGAAAATCATTGATTCTCAGGAAGGAATCAATATGGCAGAAACACCAAGAGATATTGAAGAAACTAACGCCACTACCTCTGTTGGTAAAACCGAGAACTTTGTCAGCAAGCATTTTGTACGACTATTAGTCTGGCTCGCAGTCAGTGGCGGCGCTCTGGCAATTTTTGGACCCTGGCTACTCTATGTTGCAGGTTTGACTGGTGAAACCGATGCGAATCTTCGCCTTCACATCCTCTATGTCACTGGTGGCACTATTGCTGTTCTGGGTCTTGTAGAGACGCATCGCAAAAACACAACAGACAGAATAAAAGCAGAAGCCGATATTCAGAACTATCAGGCATCGCAAAATTACCAATCAAAGACACTCGACGAACAAGCTCGTCAATTTACCGAAAACATTGCAAAAGAACGCGAAAAAATCGAGGCAGATAAAGCCAAAAATGAACAGGATCATATACGACAGGTACACGCTGAACGGCGTAGTCGATACACAACAGCGATTGAACAGCTTTCCAACGATAAAG
>ERZ773073.351-NODE-351-length-25094-cov-5.283158_pt1 | contig 25094 bp, 23 predicted proteins | sample MGYA00580616_ERZ773073 | MGnify/ENA primary metagenome ERZ773073 (study PRJEB29015, sample SAMEA2737960) | human oral metagenome | biome: human oral; feature: human-associated habitat; material: dental | place: China | collected 2131 ...
TCCTATGGACATATTGGCAGAGCGTAAAATAGCAATAGTTTCGGAAGCTTTTTTAACATTTTCCAATTGCTCATTACTAAGTCCGGTTGTGCAAAGCACCAGAGGAAGTTTTTTCTTAGTACAGTAATCCAGTATGCCGTCTACTGCCAAAGCACTTGAAAAATCTATGCAGACATCCGCCTCTTCTTTTACATACGAAGGGCTTTCATAAACCGCATAAGTATACTTTGGGGTAAAATCCGCTTCCTTACACTTTCTGTCTATGCCGGCAACTATTTCCATATCGCTTACCTTTTCAACAAGCTCGGATATCACCAGTCCCATAGCGCCGAGGCAACCGTTTAATAAAACTTTTATCATAATATACCATACTCTCTCATACTTTTTTCAAGTGCCTTTTGATGCTCTTCTTCCATATATGTAAGCGGTAATCGAAGGCCGCCGACATCTTTTCCCTGCATATTCATAGCTGCCTTTACAGGTATAGGATTGACCTCTGTAAAGAGATTATTGATTACATCCAAGGCATCAAGCTGCATCTTGGCAGCTTTTTTTACATCTCCGTCAAGCATAGCCCTGCACATCTCATGGGTCTGCCTCGGGGCTACATGACTGAGTACCGATATAACACCTAGACCTCCGAGAGACATAATGGGTATTATCTGATCGTCATTACCTGAGTATACGGCAATATCAATATCCTGACACAGATGGAACATCTTGGCAATTGCAGACATATCTCCCGAAGCTTCCTTAACACCTACTATATTTTCTATATTTCTTACCAGATAACTGATAGTTTCCGGCTGTATGGTAACTCCGGTTCTTCCGGGAATATTATATAATATTATAGGTATCTTAACTGAGGCTGCAACCGTGGAGAAATGCTTGATAAGCCCCTTTTGTGTTGCCTTATTGTAATACGGAGAAACGACCAAAAGTCCGTCAGCTCCCCTTTTTTCAGCCTCTGTTGAAAGATATACCGCTGTTTGAGTACAGTTGGAGCCGGAACCGGCTATTACCGGTATTCTTTTATTGACATGCTTTACAGTAGCTTCAATCACATCCAAATGCTCCTCTATTGTTAGCGTAGAGGGTTCTCCGGTAGTACCGCATATAATGATAGCATCAGTTTTATTAGCTATTTGATCCTCTAAGAGTTCTTTCAACTTTTCATAATTAACACTCCCATCTTCACGAAATGGGGTAATAAGTGCGATACCTGCACCTTCAAAAACTCTTGACATATATAAACCTCCAGTATTAGCTTCTTGCTTTCTTTACAGCTTCGACAAATTCTCTTGCCTTAGCTTCTACGGCTTCAAAATCACCGGTCTTTGCCCCCTTGGTAAGGCTTGAACCTGTACCGACTGCATAAGCTCCGGCTTTAAGCCACTTATCAACATTATCTACATCCACACCGCCGCTCGGCATAAATTCACCCTGTGGCAGAGGACCTTTGTAGGTGCTGATAGCCGCAGGTCCCAAGATATTGCCCGGGAAGAGTTTAATTACATCACAGCCTGCTTCCAAAGCCATAATAGCTTCTGTAGGCGACATAACTCCCGGGAGAACCGGAACTCTGTATCTGTTACATAACTTAATAGTTTCAGGATTAAAAGCGGGGCTTACCACATAGTTGGCACCTGCCAAAATTACAAGTCTTGCAGTCTCCGGATCAAGTACCGTACCTGCACCTATTACTATCTTCGGATTATCCTTGTACTTTTGTGCAAGGAAGGCAATAAATTCTACAGGATTACCCTCATCCATAGTCATGGTTATTTCTATAAAGTTGATTCCGCCCTTTATTATGGAGTCTACCAATTTCTCGCCCTGCTCTTTGTTTTTTGCACGAATAACAGCTATTAAACAATCTTCCTTCATTCTTTGTAAAACTACTTCTTTTTTCATAGCCTTAGTCCTTTCTATAATTATTGTAATTTTTATAAGTTAATTTTTCTTTACAACATCATCCTTTGCCTTGTAAATACTATTTGCGGCTACAGTTCCTCTAACACTTGATAAGGGATAGATTATACTGTTTTTACCTATTACCGTACCGGGATTTAATACAGAGCCGCAGCCGACTTCTACAAAATCACCCAACATGGCACCTACTTTTTTTCTTCCCGTTTCAAGATCCTCATTATCAAGATGTATCTTTACTAAACTTTTATCCGACTTGACATTACTGGTTAAGGAAGAGGCACCCATGTGGGACTTATATCCGAGTATAGAGTCTCCTACATAATTATAATGCGGAGTCTGCACATCATCAAATAAAACAGAATTTTTAAACTCACAGGAATTTCCCGCTATACTTTTCTTTCCTATAATTACAGAGCCTCTTATAAAGGCGGACTGCCTAAGCTCTGCACCTTCGCATATTATTGCAGGCCCTTTTAATGACACTGTAGGTGCTATCTTGGCTGTTTTATGTATCCAAATATCATCACCTTTTTTATCATATTCATTAGGATCTAGCTTTTTACCAAGCTCCAATATAAAGCTTTCCAGTTCAGCCAAAACCTCCCATGGATAACTGTGTTTTTCAAAAAGCTCCCTAGCTATGGTTTTAGATAAATCAAATAACTCCAAAGACCTTACTTCTTGTTTTGTCATACTTTTCTCCTTAGGTCTAATTATAATGTTTATATATATCCTGATATGCCTTATTAAGGCTATATTGATTGTTTAAGTTTGCTACTGCCAGCACCTTACTTTTTACAAAATGTTCAAGCTTATCCATATATTCTTTTGAGTCAATGCTGCCTTGCGTAATCATGGAAAGCCCTTTCTCCCAGCTTGCCGTAAGGGCGGGGTTGAGCAGTTGCCTGATAGAATTATAGACCGCTTCGTAGACCATCTCCCCGTAAAGACTTGGTGTAATTACCTGAGTCTTAGGATTTAGGGAAAGGTACTTTATCGTAATCAGTTTTTTTAGTATCTCAGCCCTTGTTGCAGATGTACCTATACCGCTTGATTTTATTTGGCTTCTAAGCTCTTCATCTTCTATGAGCTGACCGGCATTCTCCATGGCAAGTATCATAGAACCTGAAGAGTATCTTTTAGGAGCTGAGGTCTCTCCGGTCTTTGTATACATATCTTCAACATTAAGCAAACTTCCTTTTTTAATAGAGTTAAGTAAGTTTATAGATTCGGGATCGTAGTCCCTTGTATCATCCGTGTCATTAGTCTTATCAAGCTTTTCGGATTCTGCTCCCAAAACTTTAAGATAACCTATTTTGGTAAGTACTTTAAAAGTAGTAAAGAAATGTTCTTTTTCAATGAGGCTTTCTATATTGTACTTCATATACTCCGCCGCCGGGAAAAATATGCTTATAAACCTTTTGCAAATAAGCTCATAAACTTTAAGCTCAAGTGGTGATAAGCCGGATAAATTAACCTGACCTGTAGGTATTATAGCATAGTGGTCGGTAATTTTCTTATCATCTACATACCTTGTTTTTTCGAGGTTTTTATAAAGAGCGTTATTTAGAACTTCCTCAACTTCTTTTTGTAAAGTCTCATACCTTTTAAGCCCTGAAAGATTTTTATAAATTTCTTTGGCAACCGCCTTTGATAAAACCCTTGCATCTGTTCTTGGGTAGGTAAGTAATTTCCTTTCGTATAATTTTTGTGCTATTTTAAGAGTTTCATCCGGACTTATCTTGAATTTTTTAGAGCAGTCGTTTTGAAGCTCGGCAAGATTATATAAAAGCGGAGGATTTTTAAACTCCTTCTTTTTCTTGGCTTCTATTACTGTTGCCTTGTCATAAGGCTTTAATTCTAAAATAAACTTATCCGCATCTTCTTTTTGTAAAAATCCGTTATCTTTATAAAGCTTAGGAGAATTATAATACTTGCTTTCTTCAACTGCCCTAAACTCGCCTTCTATAAAATTATCTTTATTTTCAAATGCAAGTTTTACAATGATTTTATAAAATACGGTTTTTTTGAAGTCTCTGATTTCTCTCTCTCTTCTGACTACCATGCCTACCACACAGGTCATTACTCTACCGACACTAAGTACTACTCGGTCTTTTTTTAATAAGGTAGCCAAGGTTTTTGAGTACTTTAATGTAAGCAGTCTGGAAAAATTAATACCCATCAGGTAATCTTCTTTGGCTCTCAGGTAAGCGGAGGCAGCCAAATTATCATAAAATGACCAGTCTTTTGCTTCTTTTATACCCCTTAATATCTCCTCTTCCGTCTGAGAGTCTATCCAAACTCTTTTTCTCGGCTTATTAACCTTAGCCATATTATCTACAAGTCTATATATATACTCTCCTTCTCTTCCGGAGTCGGTGCATATATATATGCAGGCTATATCTTCTCTATTTAATAAGCCGCTTACTATTTTATATTGCTCTTTTACAGCGTCAATAACCTCGTACTTAAATACCTTTGGTAAAAAAGGCAGTGTGTCAAGCGACCATCTTTTGTACTGTTCCCCGTAACTTTCAGGATAACTCATGGTCACAAGGTGCCCTACACACCATGTTACTACGGCATTGTCCGCTTCTAAAAAACCCTGTTTTTTCTTGGTATTAAGTTTAAGCGCCTTAGCAAATTCATTGGCAACCGAGGGCTTTTCAGCTATGTATAAATTTTTCATTCATTTCTCCATACAAATACTACCCTATACTATAGCACAAATTTAACTATAACGATATATATTTTTTTGTTTATTTCGCTAAGCGGCTTATTTTCCGTTACAGTTTTGGTAGAACACTCATCTTCGTCAAAAAAAACTAAAAATATTTAATTTTTATCTATAAATTAGACGAAGATGAATTTTGGCAGTAGCCTGATAGATATACATGTATAATATACACCTGAAAGCAAGCTTTCATTTGCTATATTATACATATATATCTAAACTACCTAAACTGTAACTATTTTCCAATTATAAAGAGCTTTTACAAAATAAAATACCTTATCTTGTAAAAGCTCTGTAAATTTATTCAACTGATGCTATATAATAATACACCGCCTGACTTCCCTTGTTCAGCTCAATATCTATATTACTATATTTATCACTCAATCTTTCTTTAAGTTTTTCGGCTTCTTCTTCCTTAATATCAGCACCGTAATACAGGCTTACAAGTTCAGTCTCTTCATTTATAAGTTTTGCAAGACCGTCAAGCACGGTATCATCTATAGACTTGCCGACGCTTACTATGCCGGCATCACCTATAGCCATGATGTCGCCCTCTTCTATATCAAAATCATCAATAGAAGTAGTTCTTACCGCATAGGTTACCTGAAGGCTCTTTACCTTCTGTATCTCTTCCTGCATATTATTAAGGTTTTCTTCACTGCCTATATTAGGCATAAAAGCTATAACCACACTAAGTCCTTGTGGTATAGTCTTGGTAGGGACTACCATTATATTTTTATCCTGTATAAGCTCTGCAGCCTGATTGGCAGCTAAAATTATATTTTTATTATTTGGCAGTACATAAATATTCTTTGCATTGACTTTGTCTATAGCAAAAAGTATATCCTCCGTACTTGGATTCATGGTCTGTCCACCCTCTATAACCTCATCTACTCCCAAGCCTTTAAAAATATCGCTCAGTCCCTCACCTGAAGATACACTTATAAAGCCGTATTCTTTTAATTCAACATCCTTCTTTGTTTCGGTTTCAGCATTGTCTACTTCTACTTCTCCGCTTTCTATCATTTCTTTAAGAAGCTGCTCTTCATGCTGTTCCCTCATGTTATCTATCTTAATACGGGTCAGTGAACCGTAGCCCAGGGCTCTTTGTAAAGCAAGCCCGGGATCGTTAGTATGAACATGTATTTTGACAACCTCGTCATCAGATACACATACTAAGGAATCTCCTATGGTTTCAAGAAATGCCTTAAAGCTCTCTTCGTCATTTTCCTTAAACTCTTTTTCAAGGTTGATAATAAATTCGGTACAGTATCCGAACTTAATATTTGCGGTATCAACTTCCGCCTTGGATATATGCATACCCATTTTTACAGGTGTCTTAGGTTTAGGCATCTCTATACTGCTATAATCAAGCTCTTTGCCCATTATAGAATCATATACTCCCCTTATGATTTCCATAAGTCCCTGACCGCCTGAATCCACTACTCCCGCCTGTTTTAATACCGGAAGAAGTTCAGGGGTTCTTGCCAGTGCCTTATCTCCGGCATCAAGCACTTCCTTAACAAACTCCTGTATATCATCGACATCTTCATATATTTCAAGTGCCTTATTACTCATAGCCTTAGCTACTGTGAGTATGGTACCCTCTTTAGGACGCATAACCGCCTTGTAAGCAGTTTCTGTAGCCTTGTCCAAGGCTATACTCAAGATCATTGTATCAAGAGTTTCATAATCTCCGGCAATCTTTGTAAAGCCTCTTAAAAGCTGTGAAAGTATTACTCCCGAATTACCTCTGGCTCCCTTTAATGAGCCTGAAGATATCGCCTTACATACGCTTTTCATATCATCAGCCGAAGCAGAGACTTCTTTTACTGCTGACATTATAGTCATAGTCATATTGGTTCCGGTATCTCCATCAGGCACCGGGAAAACATTTAACTCATTAATCCAGTCTTTTTTTGCCTCCAGATTTTTAGCACCTAAAATAAAGGCCTTCTTTAATGCTATTGAATCAAGCTGTGTTAAGCTCACCTATCTTACCTCCTTAATCTATGACTCTAACGCCCTCAACGAATATATTAATCTTATCCACCGCCATACCGGTGAATTTCTCCAACTTATACTTTACATTTTCCCTTAAGTTATCTGATACAGCCATTATGCTTACTCCATACGCAACTATTACATGATAGTCTATACTAAGCTTATTGTCTTTAATATTAACCAATACTCCCTTAGATACACTGTCGCCTTTTAAAAGCTTTACAATCCCGTCTCCGACATTTACCATTGCCATACCGACTATACCGAAACATTCCAAGGCTTGAAGTCCTGCATAAAATGCTATAACATCATTAGATATGCTTATCTCACCCATATTAGTAGTTAATACTCCTTTGCCCATGCAATTAACCTCCATTTAATCAAAGTGATGTAATGCAATTTTATAACACTTTGTCTAGTATACTCTATTTTTATATAAAATGGAAGTTTTTATTTAATTAATACTTGCAAATAACTTATATTTTTGATATCATATATTCGTTATGGGTTTTAAAAGCCTAATCCTAATTAAGGGGGTGTTAAGCATGGCAAAATGTGCAGTATGCGAAAAAGCAGTTCACTTTGGTAACAGTGTGAGCCATTCACATAGAAGATCCAACAAAATATGGAAAGCAAATATCAAGTCAGTAAAGGTAAAAACTGCAGGTGGTTCAAAGAAGATGTATGTATGTACTTCATGTCTTCGTTCAGGCAAGGTTGAGCGTGCTTAATTCTGTATTATGAACATGCATAAAAGATAAGCTTCGGAAAGTCCCGAAGCTTTTTTGCTTTTTATATCTATATATCTAAAGTTTTGATAAACTGTTATTCTTTTATTGATCCCATATTCTGATACTCTTAAAAATATTTATAAGCCTTCATGAACGAAGACGATCTTATCACTTATAAACACAAAAAGCAGACTGCATCTTGCAATCTGCTTTTATTTATAAATTTTAATTTCTGTCTGAATGTCTGTCTTTTAAGAAATCAGGTACATTAAGAGTTGTCTCTCTGTTTTGACGAGGTCTGTTATAGCTTGGCTCAGGTCTTGTATTATTCATGTTATTAACGCCGGGGCTTACATTCTCTTCCTCTCTTGAAGGAGGCAGACTGTCAAAGCTGATTGTTTCCAAAGGAGCGGTATTGGCTCTGCTTTGGTTAGTCATATTGGACATATTGCCTAAATTTCTGGTAGGCTGTGATATGGTCTGTGCTCTTGAGACTCCCATATTGCCCATATTACTCATGTTGCTCATACTGCTTGTAGGAGATGTCAGGTTTCTTCTTTGAGCAAAGCCCTTCATGATACTTGACACCTGATCTTTTTCCACATGCTCTTCCAAACCGGTAGCTATAACTGTTATGGTAACCTGATCCTGAACACCTTGGTCATCAGTTACACCAAAGATTATGTTAGCATCATCTCCTACCATATCCTTAACATACTCGGCAGCCTCATCCGCTTCGATAAGGCTTATATCTCCCGAAAGGTTAATAATAACATCACTTGCACCCTCTATGGTTGTTTCAAGAAGCGGGGACTGAACCGCCTGTCTTACAGCATCTACAGCCTTATCATCTCCTGTACCGAAACCTATACCTATATGGGCAATACCCTTATCCTTCATGACTGTTTGCACATCGGCAAAGTCAAGATTTATAAGAGACTGAACATTTATAAGGTCGGTAATTCCCTGAACTGCCTGCTGTAAAACTTCATCCGCTTTTTTAAGTGCCTCTTCCAAACGAATCCTTCTGTCAACCAGACCGAGAAGTTTATCATTAGGAATCACTATAAGTGTATCTACATTGGACTTAAGTCTTTCTATACCTGCAAGTGCCTTGCTCATTCTTTGCTTACCTTCAAAGCCGAAAGGCTTGGTTACAACACCTACAGTAAGTATACCCATTTCCTTAGCTATTCTTGCAATAACAGGCGCAGCACCGGTACCGGTACCTCCACCCATACCGCAGGTTACAAACACCATGTCGACACCCTTTAGGTGAGCGGCTATATCTTCCGCACTTTCCTCAGCGGACTTTTCACCCACTTCAGGTTTAGCTCCTGCACCCAGTCCTTTAGTTACCTTTTCACCAATTTGTAGTAAGGTAGGAGCCTTACAAGACTCAAGTGCCTGCTTATCGGTATTAACGCCTATAAATTCCACCCCAACTATACTCTCGTCTATCATACGGTTTACTGCATTGTTACCTGCACCACCAACGCCAATTACAATTATTTTTGCTGCATTCTCTGTTGAATCAATATGTATCTCAAACAAGTTCTACTCCTCCCGACTACAATTTTTCGGATTTGCCAAATTTACTGCTGTTTAATAATTTACATGATAATATTTTTATAGGAAAATATCAACTGTAAATATCTTTGATTTTTTGATTTTTTAATTAACACAGTATAAACAGTATCTAAAAAGAAATAAAGCCTAATGCTAATAAAAAAATCAAAAAAACCATATAATTATTTCTTTTGCTCAAAAGTGTAAGATTTATTTTCGCCATAGTTGTCCATATATAAAATTCCTTTCTGACCTGATATTTCAGGAAATATATTGTTAAGATCCGCAGTCTTTTCTTCAATATCATTGAGTATACCAAAGTGTACTTCTATATCTCCAATATATAGATTTACTTGGTTTTGTGAATATAACAATATACGCTCCGCAAATATATTATAACTTGAAAGGGATTGCGCAAGGCTTATAAGCCTGCTGAACACATACTCATCTTTCACAGGTAGTTTATTATATAGCACTATGCTGCTAAGTTCAAGCCCTTCTATGACAGGAATTTTATCTATTTTTTCTGCCGAGCTTTCAAGTACCATACCATCTTTATCAAAGTACATATAAAGATTCATATAGTTTACCGCAGCCAGGATACTTTTTTCATACACTACAATCTCTACTTGTGAGGGCGATTTCCAATCCAATCTATATTCCTGTATAAACGGAATGTTCTTTTTTTTGTTCAACTTATCCTTTATAAAACTGTATAAAAAATACCTGTCTAAAGGTTTCGGAAAAACAAGAGCCTCTATCTCCTCATTATTATACCATGAATTGCCGCTTACTACTACCTTATCTATTTTAATAATTGACAAGGACAGTATTATCAGCACTAACACCAGACCTATTATATACCTTTTTTTAAATCTTTTCATCTTTTTATCATGCACTTGGATAAATTTAATATTTGATATTGCACCTTTTATGCCTCGCTATCTGTTTTATCAATATTTATACTTCTTGCAACCGAGAATACCAGACCTATCTCTACCATAAGAAATAAAAGCGAGGTACCGCCATAACTTATAAAGGGAAGCCCTATGCCGGTGTTCGGTATAAGACCGGTAACAACGGAAATATTGAGTATAAGCTGTATCGCTATATGCCCCATAACTCCTACTACTATCATAGTTCCCATCATATCTTTGGCAAGAGAAGCTATTACCATACAGCGATAAAGCAGGAAAATAAAGACAAACATAATTGTTATTGCACCAAAAAGCCCAAGTTCCTCACAGATTATAGAAAATATCATATCATTTTGAGATTCGGGCAAAAGAAACTTTTGCATACCTGCGCCCATACCCCGTCCGAATAATCCTCCGGCACCTATGGCATAAAGACCCTGCAAAACCTGAAAACCGTGTACTGCCGGATCTGCCTCGGGATTTTTCCAAACTATTATACGCTGTAACTGATAATTTTGTACTATATGTAATTTATTCAAGAATGTAGCAATAGGCAATGCCTGCGACACGACAATAACTCCTAAAATTGCAAGAAGTATATGAATACCTATATTTCTTGAAACGCTAAAATGCATAAATACAGGTATAAGTGCAACTATTATAGCCGAACTCATGTTGTTGGGGGCGATTAAAGCAACCAAGGGGAATACATAGTAAGTCATTCTAAGTATCGCTCTTTTACTGTCTATATGCTTGTAAAACTTATAGATGATTATGCTCATACATAAAATAAGAGCAAGCTTGGCTATCTCTGCCGGTTGTATATTTATAGGTCCGAATTTAAGCCAGCGCTTTTTTCCGTTACGCTCGGAGCCTATAATATATACTAAAATAAGCATTATTACAGAAGCTGCATATATATAGTTACTGAATTTAAGTACAAAATGATAATCAAATCTCGACACAAAAAACATTGCTATAAAACCGAGCACAGCAAAAAAAGCCTGTCTTTTTATGTAGTATGCCGAATCTTTGTACTCAAGCTGTGCAGAAAATGAGCTGGCTGAATATATCATAATAAGTCCAAAAACTACAAGTATTATTACAGTAAGTAACAAACTGTAGTCATGGTAATATTTTTTTTTAACTTTACCTTCTTGCATACCCGACTCCATTCAAACTTATAACGCCTGTACACAAGATTTAAATATATCTCCTCTTTGCTCGTAATTATCGAACATCCCCCAGCTTGCACAGGCGGGAGAAAGTAAAACATAGTCTCCCCTGTCGGCATAAGAATCACAGACTCTTACAGCTTCCTGTAAAGTCTCTGCATACATAATATTATTAAAGCCATACTTTTTAGCACATTCTGCGATTTTATCTCTTGTGCTTCCTATAAGTACCAAATACTTTAATTTACCTTTAAAAAGTTTTGCCCATTCGTCATATTCGGACTGCTTGTCATATCCCCCTGCGATAAGTATTGTAGGTCCAGGCATGGCATTAAGTCCTTGTATTGCAGCATCCGGATTAGTCGCTTTGGAATCGTTATAGTACTTTACTCCGTACCTTTCTTTAACGAACTCCACTCTATGCTCCACAGCCTTAAATTCATAGCAAGCCTCTCTTATATCATCAACTCCGACACCTTCAACAAAAGCCATGGCTACAGCTGCACATATATTCTCATGGTTATGCTTTCCCAAAAGCTGTACATTAGCTAAAGATAAAACCTCAACCGTCTTTGAAATATTTGAGTAATATACCTTATTATCCTCTATGTAAACACCTTCTTTAAGCTTATTTTTTACTGAAAAGAATACAACCTTAGCCTTACACTCTCCGCTGTCTCCAAACTCTCTAAGCTGCTCATCATCATAATTAAGTATACAGTAATCCTGCGCTGTCTGATTCATACATATTTCTTTTTTTATAGCCGAATAATTTTCAAAAGTATGATGTCTATTTAAATGATCCGGTGTAATATTAAGTATAGCGGATACATTAGGCTTAAAATCTATTATAGTCTCTAATTGGAAGCTGGACACTTCAAGTACGGTCATAGACTTATCATCTGTATGCAGTGCGACCTGTGTATACGGTATACCGATATTGCCTGCGACAAAACAATTCTCATATTTTCGCTTCATTATCTCGCCTAATAAAGCAGTGGTGGTGGTTTTGCCGTTAGTACCGGTTATAGCCATCAGCCTGCCCTTAGCAACAAAATAAGCAAGTTGTATCTCAGACCAAAGCTGCACTCTATGATCCATAAGTAACTTCACAAAGTCCGTCTCCAAACTTATCCCGGGACTCATCACACATATACGAATATCCCTTATATCATCCTCATTAAGTTTTCCAAGTTTTACATTGATATTCTTAACGCTTTCTTCATCAAACTTGGAAAGAAGGGTCTCACAATCCAATGTTTCATTACTGTCATAAAGCAGTACTCTTCCACCTATGTTAAGTATAAGCTCTGCTGCAGATATACCGCTTTTTCCCATACCTGCAACCATAACTATATCTTTCATAAAAACCTCTTTCCATTTTATTTATCTGTTAAATCCAAGATATAACAAAAGAGACAATATAGCAGTAACTATACTGAATACCGTTACAACCTTAGTCTCAGACCAACCTGAAAGTTCAAAATGATGGTGAATAGGTGCCATTTTAAAAAACCTCTTCCCCTTAGTCGCCTTAAAATAGCCTACCTGTATTATTACAGAAAGAACCTCTATCAGGTATATAAAGCCTACCACTGCTATGAATAAAGGAAGTTGCATTACCAAAGCCACAGATGCAACAAATCCTCCCAGTGCCAGTGAACCGGTATCACCCATAAAAACCTTAGCCGGATTGGTATTATAAATAAGAAAACCCATAAGACTCCCTATAACAGATGCAATAACAGGAGTTATCATAATATTTTCTCTTATGGATATAACTGCAAAAAATATTGAGACGATTATAGTAACACAGGTACAAAGCCCGTCAACTCCATCAGTAAAATTAACCCCATTATCCGTACCGAGAACTATAAAAAACACTAAGGGAATAAAAAACGCCCCGGTGCTTAACATATAACCGGTATTAAACGAGCCGGTAAAAGGTACAAGCATACTGTCTCCTACCTTATCTATATGAAGATAATACACGAATACAGCAGTAAGCAATATTTGCAGTATAAATTTGTGTATTCCCTTAAGTCCTTCCGATTTTTTCTTTTTTATCTTCAGAAAATCATCCAAAAAGCCTATTATTCCATAGGCAACCGTAAATAACAGTACGGGCAATACCAACTTATATTTATTTATATAAAATACACTTCCTATAATTATCCCAAGCAATATCATAATTCCACCCATAGTGGGAGTGCCGCTTTTTTTTAGGTGTGCTTTAGGTCCGTCATCTCTAACCTGCTGCCCGAACTTAAACTTGTATAAAACAGGTATAAGTACGGGACAGCAAATAGCAGTGCAGGTAAAACTTATAAGAAGAGCCACTATACTATCATTTATCATAAACTGTCAATCCTTTCGCTTTATTTAAAAAGCTTTTAATAGCTTATAGTATAACTTATAATAAGCCGATTTTCAAATGGTTTATAGCTACAAACACAGATATCAATTCCCTGTGCTTTGAACCGAGGATGACGCCTTTGTACTCTTACTTGCGGAAGTACTCTCCTTACTTGCTTTAGTATTTTGAGTTGAAGAAGAATTTTCCTTGCTTGTTTTAGTGCTTTTAGCCGAAGAAGACTCTTCTTTGTTTGTTTTAGTGCTTTGTACTGATTCGCTTGAGCGTGTTTCGTCAGCAGTACTTCTAATATCCGACTCTCCTGATGAAGTTTCTATCTCAGCATCATTATTGGGAGCTGTTATTTCCTCTTCAAATGTACCTGCATCCGGTTTTACATATTCATCAGTTTCGTAGACCTTGGAACTGTCTTCGCTACTTTGAACAGATTCTTGTGTTTTTCTCTGCTCTTTTTCAGCCTTAACTTCGGCACTTGTATATACATTCATATAAGGCAGCACATCGGACATAATATTCTTAAAAAGCCTGCTCGCAAAGTATGAATGTGCCTGATCTTCGGTATTAGGTTCATCAACTACCACATAACAAAGCACCTCCGGATGTTCTATAGGAGCAAAACCTATAAAAGAAAGTATGTATTTTCCTGAGCCACGAGGATACTTTTCTGAAGTTCCTGTCTTACCGCCCACATCATAACCTTCCACCTTAGCCGGAAAACCCGTACCCTTTTCAACAGTTTTAAACATGGCATTATTTAAGAACTCGGTAGTGGACGGGGAGACTGTTTCCCTTACTAAAATAGGTTCTATACTGTCTATTACTTCGCCTTGTAAGGTTCTTATCTCTTTTACCACATGAGGTTTATAGTACATACCGCCATTTATAACAGAGGCGAAGGCTGAAGCCATCTCTATCATAGTACAGTTGTAATTTTGACCGAAGGAATTGGTAGCCAGATCATCTGCACGCATGGTTTCCGAAGTATGTATAAGTTTTGAGGTATCAGCCTCTCCGGGTAAGTCTATACCGGTTTTTTTACCAAAACCGAACAGCTGTTGAAACTTGCTGAACTTATCCTTTCCTGTAGCAAAAACTATTTGCATCATCGCATCATTACAACTTTGAATTATCGCCTCTTCCACTGTAAGCATACCATGCCCTTCCTTATTGGCACAGTGTATCTTTCTTTGTCCTATGACTTGGTAACCGTCACAATAATAACTTTCATGACCGTCTATAACTCCCTCTTCCATCGCTGTAGCTACAGTAAATATTTTAGAAGGAGAACCGGGTTCATAGGTGGAGCTTATAGCAAAATTAAGCCATATATTATTGAGAGCTTCCGTTTTTTCTTCTTCACTCATGTTATTGATTTCAAAATTATTGTAATACTTAGACAGGTCTCTGGGATTATTAAGATCAAAATCCCTACTGCTTGCCATTGCAAGAATCTCACCGTTATTGGGATCCATAACTATACAGGCGCTTATCTTGCTTCCCATCTCGCTCTCCCACTCCTGTATACGCTTTTCTACCATCTGCTGTATATTGACATCTATGGTAGATACCAGGCTAAGACCGTTTGTAGGAGACTTGATCACTCTTTCAAGGTTGGAATCATCATTTAAGTATCCGTATTCTCTTCCGTTGTTGCCTGTAAGTTTGTCGTTATAGTATTGCTCTATGCCACCTATACCTACTGTATCTTCAGCGCTTGAAAAGCCTATAACATTACATGCAAGCTTATTATTGGGATATACCCTGCTGTAAGCCTCTTCAAACCATATGCCGGTTATTCTTTGCTTTAACTTATTAGCCTGATTATCCTTTTTTACCTGTTGTTTTTTTTCTTCAAATGCAGTCTTTTGCTCATAACTTAATCCCTTTGCGTAGCGTATATATTTGCTGTCCGCCTTTTCTGTGATCAATGCCCTAAGTTCTTCCTTATCGTAGGAAAATATTTCATTTAAGGCATCAAGTGTAGGTTCCAGATAATTTTCAACATCCATATTTATCTGGCTGGGATCTATTATTAAGTTATAAACCTTGTTACTTGTTGCCAGTAAATTACCGTTCCTGTCCAGTATTTCACCCCTTCTAAAAGGGATATCCCTTGAATCGTACCTTTGCTGTGAAAGTACTTTCTGGCTGTAATTTACCGAATTATTACTTTGTATATCATATATTTTAAAAGATAAGAAAAATAAAGCCAGTACTATCATACAAAAGATAAATACCAGCTTATTATATACATATTTAGAAATTTTTCTTACCTTCTTAACATCTATCCTCTTTTTTTTAAGCTTTGAGCTTTTACGGTATATCTTCATACTGTCTAACATACTCTTTCTCAGAATTTGTATATGTTTTGATTTGACTTCTGTCTGCCTTCACCATACCGAGTTCCTCAGTCGCAACCTTGTATACATAGTCAAGATCCGGTCTAAATGACTTGATACTGCTTTCAAGACCGTCATTCTCATTCTTGAGAACATCAAGGTCTTTCTCAAGTTTTTCTATCTGCTTAAGGTCGCTTATTACTTTAGCATCTATGGACAGATAATTATATCCAAGACAAAGAATTACGAATAACGCTACTACCAAAAGCGATAAGTAAACAGGATGCATCTGCAGCGATACCTCTTTTATCCTTTTCTTATCGATTTCCTCCATATACTTCTTTTTGACAGTATTAACCTTTTTAGGTTTGTATACATATCTTCTCTCAACTTCATAAGTTGGAGAATACTTTCTTACAGCTGTGCCGGATATATATGATGCAGACAAGTTTCTATTTTGCATTCTTCTTACTTTACTTTCCATATATTGTCCCTCATTTAAGCTATGTCTTTACAAAAATCCTGAGCTTCGCACTTTTTGCCCTTGGATTAGCCTCCAGCTCTTCCTCACTCGGGAGTATGGGTTTTCTCATAAGTACCTTGCCTTTGCTTTTATTCCCACATACACATACTGGAAAGTTTTTAGGGCAGGTGCATGGATTTTCACATCTCTTAAATATATTTTTTACAATTCTATCCTCAAGAGAGTGAAAGCTTATGACTAAAAGTCTACCATTCGGCTTTAGTAAGTTTATCATAGTCTCAAGAGAATTTTCTAAAACTTCGAGTTCCTTATTAAGTTCTATTCTTATAGCTTGAAAAGTACGCTTTGCCGGATGTCCTGAAGTTATTTGAAATTTTTTAGGTATAGCCCTTTTTATTATTTCAACCAACTCAAATCCGGTTTCTATTCTTTTTTCCTTTCTTGCTATAACGATATGTTTTGCTATATTTTTGGCAAATATATCCTCCCCATAATTTTTTATAACCCTATATAACTCCTGTTCTGAATAATCATTAACTATATCTTGCGCAGTTATTTCAAGTGATTTGTCCATACGCATATCCATGGCACTGTCGAACCTGTAGCTGAACCCTCTGTCGGCATTGTCAAGTTGATATGACGATACGCCAAGATCTATATATATACCGTCTACCTTCTCTATGTTAAGTGACTCAAGTATACTTTTTATATTTTCATAATTACTCTTTACTATATCTACTCTATCTATGTAATCTTGTAATCTGATCTCAGAACTTTTTATAGCATCTTCATCCTGATCTATACCTATAAAATGTCCTCTTTCGGATAAATGTCTGCATACTTCCAAGGCATGACCTGCACCGCCAAGTGTAGCATCAACATAAGTTCCGTCTTCTTTTATAGACAGGTTGTCAATAATTTCGTCAAGTAATACTGATTTATGTTCAAATATCATATGCTTATACCCGAATTATATAATTCATTTGCTGCCTCATCGGGATCTATATCTGAAGCATTTGCCCAAGCCTCTTTAGACCAAAGTTCTATATGGTCTATATTACCTATAAATACCGCTTCTTTTGTAATAGTTGCAAACTCTCTAAGCGGTGCGGGTATGAGTATTCGCCCTTGTTTATCCGGCGTAAGAGTTGCAGCACTCCCAACTATCATTCGTCTTATATTTCTTGCAGCAAGATTGATCATGGGCATGGCAGCTAACTTTTCCTGTAATATATTCCAGTTATTTTCATCATATATTGAAAGGCATTTGTCAAAACTTTTGGTAATGACAAAGTTTTCTCCAAGTTGCTCACGAAAAGAAGCCGGAAGTATAACTCTTCCTTTTATGTCTAAGCTATGATTAAACTCGCCCATAAACATAATCTTCACCCACTTTTCACCACTTCTACCCACTTTTGTATGTATAATATAACAAATAGACAAAAAATACAAGTTTTATGTCAAGTACAATATCTTTACAAGTGCGTATTTATAGGCTTTGTAAAGGTTTAGTTGCTTACATAAAACTTACAAATAAAATAAAAAGAACTATCCCGAAACAAATTTTCGATACTTATATAGTGGCATTTGATTAAAATACCGCTATATATAGTATGCGTTAATCATTTCGTAATAGTTCTTAATATTCTAATTCTTAATATTTGTTCAAACTTCTTTAAAATATGTTTTCGTGGGGCATACAGTCTAAAATCTCCTCTGTCTTACTATCTCGTATGCCAAAACTCCGGTAGCCACAGATACATTAAGCGAGTCTATATCTCCATACATAGGTATGCTTGCTGTAAAATCACACTTTCTTTTGACCAGCTCACTTACTCCATGTGCCTCATTACCCATAACAAGACCTATAGCACCTTTTAAGTCTTGCTTATACATGGGTTCGCCCAAAGAGTCGGCACATACAAACCACAAACCTTTACTTTTAAGCTCATCTATGGTTCTTGAAATATTGGTTACCTTGGCAACCGGAGTAAAGTTTATTGCACCTGCTGAAGCCTTAACAGCGGCAGCGGTAAGTCCTACAGCCCTGTTCTTAGGTATTACTACGCCATGAGCACCGCAAAGATTGGCAGTTCTTATAATAGCACCTAGATTATACGGATCTTCTATGCCGTCAAGTATAAATATAAAAGGACTTTCGCCTTTTTCCTCGGCTATTTTTAATATATCCTCAACTTCTGCATAGGAGTATTCGGCAGTCTTGGCTATAAGCCCCTGATGTTTTTTTGTAGAACTCATAAGGTCAAGTTTTTCTTTACTTACAAAAGCTACAATACTACCCTGCTTTTTTGCCTCTTTAACAGCTTTTAATATAGGTGCATCATCTAGCCCTTCCTGCACATATAACTTATCTATGGTCTTGTCGGAGCGAAAAGCCTCTATTATGGCATTCCTACCCTCTATAAAATTCTCTTTCATTATCTCTCCCTTGATCCGGTACATCGTTTCTTAAATAAATACACCAAATATATTCATCTTTTTTGGTATAATTTTTTTGTGAACGATGCACTAGGATTTTAATAATTAAAACAACTCTAGTGATTTTTGCACAGTATTATTTAAGTCGGCATAGAATAACTACACCGACTTAAATAACGGCTTGTGCCGTACTAATTATCATTTTCTTTAAGGCATATATCTACAAGTTTCATGATTCTATCAAGTTTATTTTGAAGATATAAGTAACCGAGCAAGGCTTCAAAACCTGTCGCCTGCCTATAGTCTGATATACTTGCATTCTTTGCCACACTGTGTGAAGTAGTATTTCTGCCTCTTTTGTAGATCCTTAACTCTTCTTCACTTAAATGCTCGGATAAAATTTGCGCAAACCTTGCCTGTGTTTTTGCATTAGCCAAAGAAGAACTTTCCTTGTTTAATTTATTGACCGGTTTATTGGCTTTATTTACAAGCATACTGCGTATTATAAGCTCATAAACCGCATCACCTAAGAAGGCAAGCACCAATGGAGAGAAAAGTTTGGGATCTGTAGAAGTCTTTTCAAAAAGATTTATACCCTCTTCCACTTAACGCCCTCTCTTGTATCTTCAAGCACTATACCCATTTCCAAAAGCTCATTTCTTATCTCGTCAGCTCTTTTGAAGTCCTTATTCTTTCGTGCCTCTGTTCTGCTTAATATAAGTTTTTCTATATCCTCATCAAGAATAACTTCTTTTCTCTTTGTCTTTATTCCAAGCACATCACAAAGCTTTGACAGTACGGAAAGTATATGCTTAATATAAGAAAGCGTGCTTTCTTCATTAACTGTTGAATTGGAAACTCTTACTATCTCAAATACTGCCGCTATAGCATCAGCGGTATTAAAGTCATCATCCATGCTTGCTTCAAACTTCTGCTTACTTAAAATAATCTCGTGGAAATCTACTCTTTCAGCCTCTGTCATATTCTCCCCTGAAGCCTTCTTTTCAAAATCTCTAAGCTTTTCAAAGGCATTAAGTATCCTGTCTAAAGAGTTTTTAGCACTGTCCATAAGTTCAGCAGAAAAATTAAGCGGACTTCTGTAATGAGCATTGAGCATGAAGAATCTTAAGACCTGCAAATCATACATCTTGGATATATCCCTTACTGTAAAGAAATTACCTTCCGACTTACTCATTTTCTTATTGTCTATATTAAGAAAAGCATTATGCATCCAATACTTTGCAAAATGTTTTCCGCTGCAAGCCTCCGACTGTGCTATCTCATTTTCATGATGAGGAAATACAAGGTCTTCTCCGCCGCCATGTATGTCTATCTGCTCACCCAGATACCTTTTACTCATAACGGAACACTCTATATGCCAGCCCGGTCTTCCGTCGCTCCATGGAGACTCCCAATAAGGCTCTCCTTCTTTCTTAGGTTTCCAAAGCACAAAATCATATGAGGCTTCCTTGTCATTCTCACCGCTTACCTTAAGTTCTCTAAGACCCGACTGCAGCTCATCAATATTTTTATGTGAGAGTTTACCGTATTCGGGAAAGCTTTTAACCCTAAAGTACACCGTACCGTCATTAGACACATAGGCATGCCCCTTGTCTATAAGCTCCTTGATCATATCTATCATGCCTGCTATCTCTTTGGTAGCTTGAGGATGTGTGTCGGCAGGAAGTATATTCATACCTTCCATATCCTTTTTACATTCGGCTATGTACTTTTCGGATATCTCATCAGCACTTACCTTCTCTTCTATTGCCCTATTAATGATCTTGTCGTCAACATCGGTAAAATTGGAAACGAAATTCACCTGATAACCCTTATATATAAAATACCTTCTTACCGTGTCAAAAAAAATCATAGGTCTTGCATTACCTATATGTATAAGATTGTATACAGTAGGTCCGCAGACATATATTTTAACCTTGCCCTCCTCCAAAGGCACAAACTCTTCTTCTCTTTTACTGAGTGTGTTATAAATCTTCAATTTCAAATCCCCCTTGTATTATTACATCTTTGAACAGCAACCGCCACAGCCGCCGGGTGTTACATCAATATACTTTGCATCACTTACGGATGTAAGCAGACATATAGCATAAGACTTCATGCCTTTAAGATTGCCGGTAAAACCAAGCCACTCTTCAGTAGTTGCCTTAATATTTATCTGACCTATACTTATGCCCAAAGTTTTAGCTATATTTTCTTTCATGGCTTCCATATAAGGAAGGAGTTTTGGCTCCTGTGCAACTATTGTAGCATCTATGTTTTCTATGATATAAGTATGTTCATCTAAAATCTTTGCCACTTCTTTTAAAAGAACCAGACTTGAAATGTCCTTATACTTATTATCCGTATCGGGAAAATGCTTACCTATATCACCAAGTCCTGCCGCACCTAAGAGCGCATCCATAATGGCATGAAGCAGCACATCCGCATCCGAATGACCTTTCAGTCCCCAATTATGAGGTATCTCAACCCCTCCGAGGATAAGTTTTCTGCCTTCTTCTACGGCGTGCACATCATAACCTTGACCTATTCTCATAAAATCTCACCTCAATATTATAATAAAAATCTTAATTTTTGTCTTACACAATGCAAATGTATGTCGGTACATTTGCCACAATCCCTCCCGTCCGTATGTACGGACATAACAGATTCAAGATGAATTTTAAGTTCATTGCAATCATAACTCCTCACCCCGGTATACTTAAGATGATTTCCGAACATTGCACTCAGCATAATACGAAGCAGCCTTAATTTACTTCTCTGGTGTACTATACATATTGTAAGTTCGCCGTCCAAATTATCAGCCTTCGGTGCAAGTCTAAGTCCGCCAAGTGAATAAGGATGAATATGGGAAGAAACTAAAAGGATGTGGTTGAATTCGATTTTTTTAAATCCGTCTATAAGGACATAACCTCTGCTACTTCCCGCAGAATAAAGTACAGACAGCTTTGAATACCATTTTTTAAACACTCTAACAACGGGAAGTTTTGAAACTTCCCTTTTTGCATTAAAGTTTAAATAAAGCTCGGCATCAAGCCCTATACCTGCCGACATTATAAATCGCCTGTGTTCGGTACCGTTTGAAAAACTTAAAATACCGTAGTCGATATTTCTTGTCATTTTGGGATTTAAGATCCTTTTTAAACATTTAATAGGACTCTTAGGCAGTTTAAGCCCCCTTGCAAGGTCTCTTGAAAAGCCTGTAGGTATATAAGCAACACTTATTCTTTCATTTATATTAAGTCCGTCAAGTGCCTCGTTAAAGGTACCTTCTCCCCCCACAATTACTATACTTACATATTCTTTAGTATCTGATATACTATAAGATATTTTCTTAGCATCCCCCTCAACTTCTGTAAGAAAATACCTGTATTCCACTCTTTTTTTTCGTAGATAAACCTCAAGCTTTTTCCATACGGCATAACTTTTCATATTCCCCGCACTAGGGTTTACAATGAAATTAATCATATTTTACTGCATCCTTATTTATGTAATCAGAACTAAAAATATAAATTTTGTAAAAGCACACAAAAAAATAAATCCACGGTATGGCAGATACAAAATTATAGTAATTACTATTATAGCAAGATATATGCTTATATGTATAGCTATATTTTTCAGTTGCAGATTTTTAAGCAAATATAGTTTAAAAATATATTAAATGCCGGTATATTGTTTTTTTATAATTAAGTAAAAAATATCCTCCAGTGAAAGATTTCTTAAAATAAACTTTTACTACATATAAAATAAGCTGCTGCTCTATAGATGAAGTATTTACACCTACTTTGCAGCAGCCTCTTTGACTACTTATTATCTAAAGCAAAATATATTTACAATTGCTTAGATTATTTACTATTTAAGCTCACCCTTCTTTTTCTTCTCATAATACTCGTCATGTAATTTTTTAACAACTAAGCTGAGTGCAAAAAGTGAAATAATATTAGGCACAACCATTAATGAGTTAAACATATCAGCCATATTCCAAACAAGATCGACCTCAGCAAGTGAACCCAGGAATACACATATACCTACAAGTATAGTATATACAGTCACAGCCTTTGGACCAAACAGATAGTTTATATTTGCCTTACCGAAGAAGTACCAGCCCACTATGGTAGAAAAGGCAAAGAAAAACATACATATAGCGATAAATATCTGACCCATATTGCCATATACTGATGTATAAGCATACTGGCTAAGTGCTGCGGCAGTAAGCCCCTGACTTACTATTTCTTCTCTTGTGGTTGTAGTAAGAATTACAAATGCTGTTAAATTAAGTACTACAAAAGTATCAATCAAAACACCTGCCATAGCTACAAATCCTTGTTGTGCAGGATGATCGACCTTAGCACAAGCGTGTGCATGAGGTGTTGAACCCATACCGGCTTCATTGGAGAAAAGTCCTCTTGCAACACCCTTAGTAACCGCAAGTTTAACACTTGCTCCTAAAGCGCCGCCTACCATAGCATCCGGATTAAAGGCACCTACAAAAATACTTGAAAACATTCCAGGAATATTCTGAAACTTCATCAATACTATAATCAAAGAACCAATTATATACAAAGCTGCCATAAACGGAACTATTGTTTCCGTAACTTGAACTATTCTCTTAGTACCGCCCATAAATATGAATACTGCAAGTAATGCCACTATTATACCGACTATATAACTTGGAATTCCGAAGGCGGTATTAAAGGCAGCTGCAATAGAGTTGGACTGAACGGCATTTCCCATAAATCCAAGCGCAAATATAATAAATACCGCAAATAAAAGCGCTAAGAATTTTCCAAGTCCCCCCTTGAAAGCCTCTCTAATATAATATACGGGGCCTCCGGTAACCTCTCCGTCCTTTCCTACTACCTTAAATCTTTGTGCCAAAGTAGCCTCGGCAAAAATCGTTGCCATACCGAGGCAGGCTGAAACCCACATCCAAAAGATGGCTCCGGGACCTCCTACCGCTATAGCCGTAGCCGCACCTGCTATATTACCTGTACCTACTTGAGCTGCTACTGCCGTAGCTAACGCTTGAAATGATGACATACCACCCTTACCGGCTTCGGTTTTTTTAGAAAAAAGACCGCCGAAAGTCATCTTAAGTCCCGTGCCTATACCCCTAAACTGTATACCTCTTAAAAATAAGGTAAACCAAACCCCACCGCCGACTAACAATATTACCAATATATAATCGGATAAATAACTGTTGATCAACTTAACATACTCATTTGCTGCTGCCACCTTAAATACCTCCTTAGTATATTTTTTTAACATTTAATATATGTTCAAGTTTATTGCTTTTTAATAAAATATGTTATTTTATGTAGGTTAACCAATGCTTGCTAAACAGTGTGTAGTCTTTTTTTGTGCAAATTATACAATGTATTTTCTTTTTCCTTAGTATTAATATTATATATAGATATATCATCTCGAGTCTTATTTGTCAATATATGTTTAAGGTTTATTATCTGAGTGAATTGAGAAGTTTTTACAGTTCAGGTAGTTTAGATATACAGGTATAGTATACCAAATGAGAGCTTGCTTTCAGGTGCATATTATACCTGTATATCTATAAGGCTACTGCCGGAATTCATCTTCGTCTAATTTATAGATAAAAATTAAATATTTTCATTTTTTGACGAAGATGAATGAGCTACCTGAACTGTAAAAAGAAGTTTTTTGACGAAGATTAATCATCTACCTAAACTTTTCAATTTACTCTAAACAAAAAAATTTATTTTAATAAAAAAAATACTATTGACTTTTTAAGAATTGTTTATTATACTATACGAGCGTTAGAAATTCTTGGGATCTTAGCTCAGCTGGGAGAGCATCTGCCTTACAAGCAGAGGGTCACAGGTTCGAGCCCTGTAGGTCCCATAGCTTTTAAGCTATTGATAGTATAACAAATAATATTTGTATGCTGTTAATGCCGATATAGCTCAATTGGCAGAGCAGCTGATTTGTAATCAGCAGGTTATCGGTTCGAGTCCGATTATCGGCTTTCTTATAATAATAAGAAAGCAGTTCTTTGAGAACATGTATCATTTTTATATGGGGGAATTCCCGAGTGGCCAAAGGGGACAGACTGTAAATCTGCTGGCTTCGCCTTCGGTGGTTCGAATCCACCTTCCCCCATCTTTTGTATTTAAGATTGATATATTATATCGCGGGGTAGAGCAGCTTGGAAGCTCGTCGGGCTCATAACCCGGAGGTCGCAGGTTCAAATCCTGTCCCCGCAATTTATGCCTTGGTAGCTCAGTTGGTAGAGCAGAGGACTGAAAATCCTCGTGTCACTGGTTCGATTCCGGTTCAAGGCATTTATTCTTTTATGGGATACTAGCTCAGGTGGTAGAGCACTTGACTTTTAATCAAGTTGTCCCG
>ERZ773073.357-NODE-357-length-24905-cov-32.958068_pt1 | contig 24905 bp, 6 predicted proteins | sample MGYA00580616_ERZ773073 | MGnify/ENA primary metagenome ERZ773073 (study PRJEB29015, sample SAMEA2737960) | human oral metagenome | biome: human oral; feature: human-associated habitat; material: dental | place: China | collected 2131 ...
ACGACGCTGCGCATGCTCGTCGACATCATCCGCCCCACCAACGGCACAATCACCGTTCTCGGCCGAGCACCGCAGAAGGCCAAACCCGAGCTGCGCCGGCGCATCGGGTATCTCCCGGGAGAGATCAAGTTGACGGAACGGAGCAGCGGGGAGTCGGTGCTGGATCATTTCAAGAGCATCAGCGGCACCGTCGCGCCCGGCGCGGTGGAATCGCTCGCCGAGCGCCTGGATCTCGACCTCCACAGGCCCGTACGCGATTTGTCGAAGGGAAATCGTCAGAAACTCGGACTGATCCAGGCCTTCATGCACCAACCCGAGCTGCTGATTCTCGATGAGCCCACCAGCGGCCTCGATCCATTGATGCAGCATGAGTTCCTCAACCTCATCCGCGAAGCGCAGAACAATGGTCAGACCGTGCTCCTCAGCTCCCATATTCTCGGTGAGATTCAACACACGGCAGACGCCGCAGCAGTTCTTGCGCACGGCACGATCGTGGCGGAGGGGGACATCGCCTCGCTCCGCATCACCGGCGCCTCACGCCTGCGCACGGTAATCACCGGCACCGACGCGCGGTCCCTTCGCTCCCAGCTCGAGAAGCACCCGGAGCTGACCGAGCTGGAGGTCCGCGAGATCGGCCAGTCCATGGTCCAGGTGTCGGGCCTGCTGCGCGGCGAACCGGACTCCCTGATCAAAACCCTCTCCCACTACACGATTCACGATCTCACCCTCGAGGAGCCGGACCTCGAGGAATCCGTCCTGGAACTCTACGAAAGCACGGTGACCCCCTCATGACGACCTCGACCGCACGAACCGCCGACGACCGCTCGGCTGCATTCCCGATCCTGCGCTGGCAGCTGCGCAGCGGCATCCGCGGACTGATCGGCTGGTCCCTCGGTCTTGCCGTGGTGCTCCTCCTCTACCTGCCCGTCTACCCGAACGTCCAGACGCCCCAGGTCAGCGACATGATCGATTCGCTGCCCCAGCAGATGTCCGGAGCTCTAGGACTCGACAGGATCGCCACGGGCGCCGGCTACACCCAGGCGACCTACTTCGGCCTGCTCGGCTTCCTGATCGCCGCCATGGCCTGCATCGTCTGGGGCTCGCAATTCATCGCCGGGGCGGAGGAGTCCGGGCGGCTGGAGCTGACGATGTCACACGCCGTGGGGCGGGGCCAGTACGCCCTGGAGAGCCTGGTCACCCTCGTGGCTCGGGCGCTGGTCCTGTGCGCCACCACCATCGTGGGCCTCCTGGTGCTCAACGGCCCGTCAAAGCTCTCGCTCTCGGTGGGCAACGCCCTCACCGCCACGATCGCCTGGGGCGCGCTCGCCCTCGCGTGCGGCGTCACCGCGCTGACCGTGGGGGCCATGAGCGGTCGGCAGAACTGGGCCATCGGCGCGGGCGCAGCCGTCTGCGTGGCCGCCTACGTCTTCGACGCGGTCGCTAAGACGAGCACCTCCCTGGAGTGGCTGTCGAAGCTCTCGCCTTATCACTGGGCGTTCGGCGACGACCCGCTGACCACCGGGCACGGCTGGAGCGGCATCGCTCTGCTCTGCGGGTTCTCCGTCGTGCTCTTCGTCATCGGGTACCTGTTCTTCACCCGCCGAGACCTCCACGACTGACTGATCGTCGAGGATGCGAGCGACGTACCCTGCCGCCGAGCCGCGGAGCTGGCGCTGATGCGAGAGCGAACCGACGACGCCTGGTTCACGAACTGGCGCAACACCGCCGACCAGGTCGGGCAGATCACCCTCGTGTGCCTGCCCCACGCCGGTGCCGGAGCCTCCGTCTACGCCCGCTGGGCCACGCTGCTCCCCCCGTGGATTGACCTCGTCGGAATCACCCTGCCTGGGCGCGAGTCCCGGATCAGCGAGTCCCCGCTGACATCCATGGACGAGGTGATCAGCCGCCTGGGGCCAGCCGTGTCAGCTCGTGTGCAGGAGCCGTTCGCCCTCTTCGGCCACAGCCTGGGCGCGCTCATCGGCTACGAACTGGCCTGCTGGCTGGGCACCCGGTGCAGCGCAGCCCGACCCGAGCTCCTCGTTGTCTCGGGCCGGGCCGCGCCGCACCGCGCTGGTCGGCGCTCCGGCATCCATGAACTCGACGACGATGCTCTCCTCACCGCCCTGCACGAGCGGTACGGCGGGATCCCGGAGGCTCTTCTGGGCAACCTCGAACTGCGAGAAGTCTTCCTCCCCGCACTACGCGGTGACATGTCGATCCTCGAACGCTACCGGTTCGGGCGTCGTCTTCCCGCAGGAACGGATCTGCTCGTTCTGGGGGCATCGGACGACCCGACCACCACCGCCTCCGAGCTGCACGCCTGGAGCGAGTTGACCAGGGGCAGTACGACTGTCACGATCCTGCCGGACGGCGGACACTTCTATACGCAAACTCGCCCCCGACAGGTCACCGAGGTGATCGTCGACGAGCTCGTCACCCGCACGACCCCCTGGTGAGAAGCCCCGTCGGCATCACCGCCTCCGCGTCGCGTAGTACCCCAGCCCACCGGCGGGAGCGAGGTCGCGCCGCACGGAGCCCGGCTCCTCGCCAGCATCGCCGACCGCAGCAAGGACCTCATCCAGCTTCGGGAGACCCTCGAGCACTGTGGTGAACGGCAGGCCGAAGTCGAGGAGGCACGCCACCTCATTCACTCCGATCGCCTTCACCCTCTCGATCATCGAGATGCATCGTTCCGGGGTGCCGAGCAACGCCCGGTTCTCGAACATGTCCTCGAAGACGTTGTCCACGAGCAACTGCCGCTCCGCGTCGCTGATGGACTTCGACTCACCGTGCAGAGCAGCATCTCCGCCCCGCTGCTTGAGGAAGGAGGACAGGTACCCGGCTAGCGGACCCCGAACCAGCTCGCGCACGATCTCATCGTCCGAGCCGACGAAGGTGTGCAGACCGAGCGTGACCACACCCGCCTCGGGATCGTGACCAGCGCCCTCCCGGGCGGCGCGGTAGGCCTGGATGCTGTGCTCCAGGCGATCCCAGTTATCGAGCAGCGAGAGAACATTCAGACCAAGCTCCCCCGCGGTGACCCACGTCTCCGGATTGGTGCTGTGGACCATCCACAACGGCATCTCCGGCTGGAGCGGACGCGGGAATGTCCGCACTGTCAGTTCCTCGCCCTGCGGCCCCGGGAAGGTGACGCTCTTCCCCTTCCAGAGGTCACGCAGCGTCTTGACCTGGTTAAAGGTGTATTCCCTCCGGTCCTGGTAGTGCTCGGGGTAGAAGACGAAGTCGCCCTTGTGCCATCCGGTGGCCAGGCACACGCCGGCGCGGCCGCCGGAGAGCTGGTCGACCAAAGCCCAGTCCTCGACCACGCGCGCGGGGTGGTAGTGCGGCAGGACGATGCACCCTGCCCGCAGCGCGATGCGACGGGTCACGCGGCTCAGGCCGGCGCTGAGGACGGCAGGATTCGGGTAACTCCCCCCAAATTCCTGGAAATGTCGTTCCGGCGTCCACAATGCGTGATAACCAGCGTGATCCGCATGCTCGGCAACAGTGAAAAGAAACTCATAACGCTCCTCGCTGGGAATGTCGTCATCGGTTGAGAAGAAATAGATCGACAACTTCATGATGCTCCTTGCATATTGAGCGATAGGACGGGAAAGGATGTGATCGTCGACGACTCAGAGAGACCAGAAACTCTTCACCGCCCGGGCGACCTCGGAAATGTGCTGTTGATCGCATATAGTGAAGTGATCGGCATCCACCTCGTCGATGGTCAGGTCTCCACCCGCGTAAGGGGCGAAACCGTTGGACGGATCCTCGCGCAGACGCCCGACCACGGGCATCTGATTGGGATTGTCCGGTCCGACCTGTCCCTGGGACGCGCGAAGCATGAGGGTCGGAACATCTGCGCCCAGTGCACGCGGAAGATAGTTCTCGAGCGCGGCGTTGTTCTGCGTGATGACCCGGTGGTTGGCCTTCACGAGCTCCTCGATCTCCTCCAGAGTGCGCTCCTTCGTAGCACCAGCCCGAAGGTGGCGGGAGACCGTCTCGATCCTGGCCCGCGGCTCCGTGCCGATGAGCTGCTCGTGAGAGATGCTCTCCCGCACGTCCCAACGTTCACCGAGGGCGTTCGCGATCAGTACCAGAGCCACCAGGTCGAAGTCATAGCCCTCAATGTTCTCCGTCTCGATGGCGCGCCACGCGGGAGTGTTCGGCATGATCGGATCGATCAGTGCCAGGGAGCACACCTCGGCCCCGGTCTCAATGAGCTGCCGGGCGCACTCGAAGGCGAGGACGCCGCCCATCGAGTACCCGCCGATCAGGTAGGGACCGATGGGGTCCACCTCCCGTATCGCCGAAACGTGTGACGCTGCCAGGTCCTCCAACCGGTCGAAGGTCCGGACGCCGCCGTCCGGGTGGAACTGCTCGAGACCGAGTAACGGGTGCTCGCCCCCCAGATTCCGGGAGAGGTGCAGCGCGTAGCTGACATCACCGAGCAGGCTGTGGCACCAGAAGCTCGGCTTCCGGTCTCCGTGCGGGTTGACGAGAACCGCGCTGACCGGCGCGGCGTGCAAAGAATTCACCGGCGATCTGCGCGGCGCGGGCTCCTCACGCGGCGGTGGTACCACCAGCCGCTCGAGGCCCTCGGAACCGCCCCAGACCGTCACACTGATCGCCGCATCGACCAGGGGAATGATCGGCCATGCGGCCAGGGCGGTCATGAGGGCACCTCGCTCCAGCGCCGCTCGCTCCACCCAGAGGGCGACGGACTCGGATCCCATGCCGCAGCGGCTCGTGGCGAACGCCCGGACGATGTCGTTCCACTGTTCCTCGACGGGACGGTCGGAGGCGAGACTGAGGTCTGCTCGCCAGTCACGCGCGAGGCTGCGCACCACCGCGACCCGGTCGGTCTCGTCCGTCTTCCCACCTTCCAGGTCCGTCAGCGGCTCGACCAGCACGAGCTCCGCCACCCGGGCCCCCGCATCCGCGAGCCGCCGCGCGACCTCGATGCCCAGCACAGCCGCCCGGCCCGAAGCCATCAGGCGAACCGGTCTCTGCCCCGCCTCTGCGACGATGCTGCGGACGCATTCGTCCGCACGCGCCGCAATGCTACGCGAGAGCCGGGTGTCGTCAGGGTTCGATCGGAAGGTCGGGGACTCGATTCCGAGGACCGACTCCCCCGAGGTCATGCGCTCGGGCTCGTCCTCGAGCAGGGCCAGGGCCCAGGTCAGCTCGCCCGTCTCACCCGGGAGGCAGAACAGTCGCGGCCCGTCCGGATCCCGCCCGGCAGCCAGACGAAAGACCGGAGCCGCATGTTCCGTTGCGGTATCGGCCGACCCAGCCTCGCCGCACACGGCTGCCGTCTCCGGAGCCGGCGCCGCGGCGTCCATGGGGGCGGATCCATTCTCGGACCGAGGCAGGAGCACCGTCTCCACGAACTGCTCGACGGTCGGGTGCTCGATGATAGCCAGCATCGAGATATCCTCCCCGAACTGCGCCTGCACCGCCTGCATGATCCGCAGCGCCGCGATCGAGTCGACGCCGAGGTCCCGAAGATCGTCGGTCTCGCCGATGGCCTCGGGCGGCGTCTCGAGATGATCCGCGATGATCCGGCGGAACCGCTGGATCAGGCCGGCCCTCCCTCCGTCCGTGACCCCGCCGTCGTTCGGGACGGGCTGCGAAGCGGGGGCCTTCCTGTCAGGGATGGGTCTGTCAGGGACAGAACCGGAAGCCTCCACCGTCGGCGCAGAAGCGGAGACCTGCGCACCGCCATCGCGGGACGTCGCCGGCGCCGCCACATCCTGCACCGGCACCGCCCCGCCTCGGACCAACCAATAGGAGTCCCGGGCGAAAGCCTGCCCGGGAAGGCTGACTCGTCTGCACCCGGCGCGCCTGCTCTGATTCCAGTCCACATGCCGTCCACGAACCCAGCGGTCCGCGAGGATGCTGGACGTCGGCGGCTCGGGCAGGGGCCCATCGGGTCCCTCGGGGCCGGCACCGGCTGCCCCGACCACACCGTGACGCACCGATTCATGCGCCTCTCCCGCGAGCCAGCCGCGCAGCCCGCGGACCAGGCCCGGAACATCCACTGCCACCACGGCGAGCCGATGGTCATGTTCGGCGCGGCCCTCCTGCAGTGTGAACGCCACGTCGTGGAGAGCGAGGTCACGGCCCGAGCCCACCGGACCGAGCAGGTCCGCCAACGCCAGCGCCATCTCGCGCAACTCGCGTTCGTCTCGTCCGGAGATAACCGCCACGTGATCCGACGGCCCCCCGGATACCGAGCCCGCGGCGGGGATCGGCGGCGCCTCCTCCAAAGCGACGTGGGCGTTGACACCACCGAAGCCGAAGGAGCTGACACCGGCACGCCGGGGAGCGGGGGAACGGTCCTGCGCGGTCGGCTCCTCCCAGCTCTGCGGCACCGTCACCAGAGCGAAAGGCGTCCCGCTCAGATCGATGAGCTCGTTGACCCGCCGCAGCCCCGCCAACGGCGGGATGATCCGGTGCTGGAGGGCGAGCACCGCGCGGATCAGACCGGCGATGCCCGCCGCCGTCTCCAAATGGCCGATTCCGGTCTTCCCCGTGCTCAACCCGCACCGTTCGATGCGCATGCCGCCCGCGCGCAACCGCTCGACCGCCATCGTCAAGCCGGACACCTCGATCGGATCCCCGAGCCGGGTGCCGGTGCCGTGCGTTTCAACGTACTGCGGCCCCTCCTGGACACCCGCCTCTTCCCAGGCCCGCACGATGACGTCAGCCTGTGAGGCGGGCTGCGGGGCACTGAGCGAGGCGGCACGCCCTCCGTGCCCGACCGCGGTCCCGCGGATGACGGCGTAGACATGGTCTCCATCCGCCTGCGCGGCGCGCAGCGGCTTCAGCAGCACCGCACCGACACCCTCACCCCGGACGTACCCGTCTGCGCGGCTGTCGAAAGTCTTGCACCGCCCGTCGGGCGCGAGCGCCCCCGACGCGGCGAACGCCTCGAAACCGGAGGTCGTCAGCAGCACGTTCACCCCGCCGGCGACCGCCATGGTGCACTCGCCCGAGCGGATCGCCCGCACCGCCCGGTGCACGGCCACTAGCGAGCTCGAGCAGGCGGTGTCCACCGGCTCGGACGGCCCTCGAAGGTCGAGCAGGAAGGAGATGCGGTTCGCCAGCACGCTGTGGATGTTGCCCGTGACTAACTGACCGTCGCTCTCCGCACCTTGGGACTGGAGCAGCTGTCCGTACTCCGTGCTGGCCACCCCGACGAAAATACCGGTGGAACTCGCGGCCAGCCCTGCCGGGTTGTAGCCGGCGTCCTCGATCGTGTGCCAGACGGTCTGGAGGAAGAGACGGTGCTGCGGATCCATCAGCCGCGCCTCGCGCGGGGAGATGCGGAAAAATTGCGCGTCGAACTCATCGATCGCGTCGATGAAGGCGCCCAGGTGGGTCCCTGCGTCCAAAGTACCGTCCGGCGCCGCCCCACGGCGCCAGGCGGGCAGCGGCTGAGTCTCCACCCGACCGGCCAAGGTTGCACGCCAGTACTCCTCGACGTCCCGCGCCCCGGGGAGCCGGGCGGACATGCCGATGATCGCCACGAGGTCCTCCTCGGTCCGGGCGGAGGAACGGCGGGGGGCCTGCACGGCGACGCGCGTGTGAGCGGAACCCGACTCGTCGGTCCGAATGTCGACGGGCAGCTCGCGCCTCCCTCGGACACGATCCACGAGGTCTCGTACGGTGCGCACCTCGTAGAAGTCCGCGGCCGTCAGGTCGGCGCCGTGGTCAAAGCGCAGGAGATCGGTCAGTGCGGCGACTGAGACCGAGTCAAGCCCGTAGTCGCTGATCGGGTCTCCATCCTCGATCTCATCCCGGTCGATCTGCAGCACGTCGGCCAGGGCCGCGCGCACCGATCCGCTCGCGGGGTCGTCGGCGGGCTCCTCGGAGCGCTCGTTCACAACGGGAAGGACAGGCAGCGAGTGCGACATGGATCCGGTCTCCTCTGATTCGTCGGGGCTGACAGATTCTGGAAGGGATGCGGGCGCGGTCCGGAGCCAATGCCGCACCGGGGCGAAGGGGTAGCTCGGCAGCGTGATCACCCGGGCTTCTTCGATGCCCAAGCTCTCCCACCGTGGGGTCTCGCCCTGGACCCACCGAGAGGCCGCCCGTTCGGCCGAGCTCGGCCGAGCGCTTGGCACTCCGGGGGAGACGGTCGAGCGCAGTCCGGGGATCTCCTGGTCGGGATCGGCCAGCCACCTGCTCAGGGCAGCCCGCAGCTCACGCAGGTCCGTCGCGACCACGGCCAGACGATGGCCCAGCGGCTCGCGCCCGCGGAGCAGCGTGCAGGCCACGTCTCGAGGTTCCAACGACGCTGAGGGATCGGCCAGAGCATCCATCAGGCGCTCGGCGACCTGCCGGAGCTGGGCGGGCCGCCGCGCCGAGAGGAGGAACGGAAGCTCTACGACCTGCGAGTGCGCAGCGGTAGTCATCGGACGCTCCGGAGGCTCGGACAGGAGCAGCTGCGCGTTCGCTCCGCCCGCCCCGAACGAGTCCACGAGGGCCAGCCGCCGGCCGGAGCGCGGTCTACTCCACGGCTCTCGTTCCGTAACGACACGAAGGCTCGAAGCAGGGTCCTGCCGGAACGGGTCTCGAGCCTCCTCCGCCGGTACGAGAGTCCCGTGCTGCATCTGGAGGATGACCTTGGTCGCCTGGGCGACTCCTGAGGCGGCCTCAAGATGACCGACCAGGCCCTTCATGGTCCCCACGCGGCAGTCCGCGTCCGCGGCGTCGCTGATGACGGTGCGCAGAGCGTCGGCCTCGGCCGCGTCCCCGAGTCGAGAGCCCATCGCCTGAGCCTCCACGTACGTGATGTCGCGGGGTTCGACGTCGGCTGCACGGAGCGTGGCTTGAAGCTGGGCCTTCTCAGCGGCAGCGCTCGGGGAGAGATAGCTCTGGCGAGCACCACTGCTCGCCAGCGTCGACGCCAGAATGCAGCCGAGCACGCGGTCCCCATCACGCAGAGCGTCCGTCAACGGGCGCAGCAGCAGCGACCCCACCCCCTCGGAGGTGACCATGCCGTCAGCGGTCTCGGAGAACGGCTGCGGCCGACCGCTCTCGGACAGCATGCTGCCCTGGACCAGCCCGAGGTGGTGACCGGGGTGAAGGATCAGATTGACTCCTCCGGCCACCGCCATGCCGCATTCACCCCTTCGCAGACTCTCACACGCCAGGTGGATGGCCGTCGCCGAGGAGGAGCAGGCCGAGTCCACGGCGATGCTCGGGCCGTCGAAGCCGAAGGCGAAGGACGCGCGGTTGGCGATATTCCACAAGCCGGAGCCGGCGAGCGCACGGCGTCCCCGGCCCCATTCCTCCGCCGCGAGCACCTCGTAGGGATTGTCCATAGCACCGACGAACATCCCGACACCGACTGAGCGAGCAGCGTGGGATGCAGCGTTGGCGCGGCTCCGCGGATACCCGGCGTCGTCGAGCAGTTCCCACACGTTCTCCAGGAAGAGCCGCGCCTGGGGGTCCATCATCGCCGCCTCGCGAGGGGAGATCCCGAACAGTAGCGAGTCGAATCGGTCAACGTCCTCCAGGAAGCCGCCCCACCGCATCGACGGATGCTCGGACAGCACGTCGGCAGGCCACCGGGACGTCGGGACCCGGCCGATGCTCCGTCGCCCGGCGAGCAGGTTCTGCCACCACTGCGACAATCCTCGCGCCCCGGGGTAACGGCCGGCCATCCCGATGACGGCGATCTCGCAGACGGCGCCGGCCGGCTCCGCCCGGCTCTCCGAGACGGGACGGGTCTGCGTCGGCGCGGGCGCGTCGGCCCTCGTCGCGTCCGCGATCTCGGGCGCAGAGGTCGTCGGACCCGACCCGGGATCGTCGACGTCACGCGCGGTCTCGCTTCCGGGCCGGTCCTCATTCCAGGTGCCGAGCGCGAGCTCGGTGGACAGGGCGGTGGCTAGTCCGGCGAGGGTCTCAGCTCCGAGCACCATCTCCGACGCGATGGCCCCGAACCGCTCCTCCAGCCGGTCGAGCACCTCGAGAGAGGCGACCGAGTCGCATCCGTACGCGGAGAGCCGCTGGTCGGGATCGATCTTCTCCCCGCGCAGCCCGAGGACCGCGGCATAGACCTCCTCCAGCTCGTCCACGAGGTCCTGGGCAGCAGCCGGCGAATCCGCGGGTGCGGGCACAGGGGCCGGCGGGACGGCCGCGCCGTCCGGCGCAGACGAGGGCGCTGGCTCGTCCGGCAGTGGGTCCGGGCGGGACGCATCCCCCCGGGACGGGTTTCCCCCGCCCGGCGATCCGGTCGGGTGCTCCGGGTCGAGAGCCACCCACGGACCGCGCTCGGCGACCAAGACCATCTGATCCGTGATCTCCACCTCGCCCGGGGCGCCGATCAACTCGATGCGGGCGAACCCCGCGTCGACAGCCGCAGCACGCCAGGCGTCCGGGTTCAGCAGCGACGAGTGAGGGATGCGCAGCTCGCCGTCCGCGGCGAGCCACCAGCCGTCGGCCAGGCCGAAGACCAGGGTCACGAAGTCGCGAGCCCGGGTGACCTCGTTGACGAGGAGGATTCCGCCAGGACAGAGGAGCTCAGCCGCATGGGTCAGCGTGGTCACCACGTGCCGAGTGGCGTGCAGGACGTTCGTGGCCACGACCACGTCATAGCTGCCCGGTGCGTAGCCCTGCTCGGCGGGTGGGCGCTCGATGTCCAGCACACCTGCGGTGACATCGATGGCATGGTCCCGGTAGCGCAGAGCGGCGCCACGCATGAGGGTCGGTGAGATGTCGGTGACGTCGTACCTCTCGACCAAGGCCGCCCCGTCGGCGAGCCCGCCGAGGAGGCGGTCCGTCGTTCCCCCCGTGCCCGCGCCCACCTCGACCAGACGCAGGGGGTGATCCGTGCGGGCGACGAGCGAGCGCACCGCCTCCAGCACCACCGAGTTGAAGTGATCCGACCGTCGGTTCCCCCGGTAGACCGCGGCGACGAGCTGATCGGACCCTCCGGGGAAGAGCACCTCGTTGCCGCTCATCGTGCCGGCCAGCACCTCCGGCAGCGCCCGAGTGCACCGGTCGACGAGGGTCGCGAAGGCTGCGGTCTCAGGATGCTGGTCCACCAGCACGTCCAGCGCCGGCTGGAGCGACCCCGTCGCCGAGCGGACCCGTCGGCCCAGGCCGGTCGTTCGCAGCACGCCGTCGGCGCCCGCCTCGATGTAGCCGCGGCGGACCAGGATGTCGAGCACGGCATCGAGCAGCGGGCGTCTCGCGGCCGCCACCCCCAGACGTCGCGCGACGTCCTCCGCCCCCTCCCCCTCGTCGGGAATGCCCAGCACGTCGGTGCGCACCACCAGAGCACGGTGGGCCAACTCTTCCAGCTCCTCGAGGGCGGCAGCGTCATCGAGCGGCTCCGCCTCATGCATGAAGCGGGTGAGATCCTCATCGAGCGCGGACCGCGAGATGCTGCCGGATCCCGGCTCCAGCCGCCACCGCGACGTCAACGAGGCGGCACGGAAGGGCGCGACCTGCCGCAGCCGGCTGCCCACTGCCGTCGTCAAGGCAGCAAGGCCCTCGACGGTCGTCAGGCCGGTCACTCCTTGCTCTGCCATGCGAGCGCGGTACTCGTCCGTCGCCACAGCTCCGACCTCCCCCCAGAATCCCCAGTCGAGCACGGTCACCCGACGGTCCTGCCGGGCCGCCGCATAGCGCGCATAGACGTCCATGAAGCTCGACGCCGCCGCGTACGCCCCCTGCCCGCGGGCTCCGGTGAAGGAGATCGCCGACGAGAAGAACACGAGTCGGTCGACCTCGACGTCCCGCAGCGCGCGGCACAGCGCCACTGATCCCGCCACCTTAGGAGCCAGCGTCCTGAACAGATCCTCCTCACTTAGGCCGGCGATCACGCCGTCACCCATGACGAACGCAGCGTGGACGACACCGTCGAGCCGTCCACCGGCTCCGGCTGCGAACTGCACCGCTGTGCGCATGTCGGTCTCGTCGGTGACGTCGCCCCGCATGTAGGTGAGTCGAGGGCTCGCGTCCAGCGCCGCACGCACGTCGGGCGTCAGGGCCTCAACGGACCGGCGTCCGACCAGGTGCACCCGCGCCGAGCACTGCTCGACCAGCATCTGCGCCACAGCCAGTCCCAGACCGCCGGCGCCGCCGACCACCAGGTAGGTCCCCCCGGTGGAGAAGGCCTCCGGTGCGGAGCAGACCGCCGGCATCACCGCCCCGACGTGCTCCTTGCGCATCACCGCACCCGCGCGGACGGCATACTCGTCGCCCGAGGTCGCCGGCGACAGCCGCGCCACGATCTCGGCGACGCAGGCGACACCCTCCGTGCTCGACAGATCGGCGGCGCTCGCGTCCACGGCGGCGACTCCCAGCCCGGGAAGCTCAGCGGCCACCACATGCGTCAGGCCGAGCAGCCCACCTGCGAAGGGATTCCACGCCGTCTCGACATCCAGCTGCTGCACGTCGTTGGTCACGACCACCATCCGCGCTCCCCGGCCCCTCCCCGGCATCGCCATGAGCGCTTGACAGAGCCGAGTCATGAGCAGGACCGTCCGACCCTGGTGCGCCATGGCATCCTTGGGATCGTCTCCGGTGTAGCGATGTCGGGCCAGGCCCGACAGGACGTAGACCGTGTCGCCCGGCCGCATCCCGGCCACGAGCCGGTCGAGGTCGGCGTCCTCGGGGAGGTCTGGCCCGTGCAGCACGAGGCGCGTCGCCGGACCCGAGCGGTGATGCTCCTGCGCCAACGCGTTACCGAGCCCGAAGTCCTCCTCCACCGTGAGGATGAAGGCTCGTCCCACCGGCTCGGCGGCGGGCCCGTCGCACACGGTCCAGTGGGGGAAGAGGCACGGCACCAGCAGCCCCGGCGCCGGCGAGCCCGGCGTACCGCCGCCCTGCCGGTCCGACATCGCGTCGCCGGAGTCCTCCTGCGCACGAGCGTCACCACCGGTCATCCCCGGGACCGGTACCGCCAGTAGCCCTTCGACCGCGATGCACAGGCCCTCCGAGTCATGGACGGCGACGTCGCACAGGGCGCTCCGTCCTTGATGACGCCTGGCCCGCACGCGCGCATGCACCGACGCGGCGCCGTGCGGCCTGCGCAGCAAGGTGACGCGTTCGATCGACTGGGGAACCAGAGGGTTCGTTCCACCTCCGTCCTGGGCCAGCGCGAGCAGGGGATGCAGCATGCTGTCCAGGCACGGTGCCGGCATCCACCATGCGCTTGCCGGACCCGCCGGGTCGGCGCCGGCGCACGGCGCGACGGTGGCTAGGGCCTCATTCCCGTCCTCCGAAACCCGCAGCTCGGTCATCCCCCGGTACGCGCGGCCCAGATGCAGCCCTTGCCGCTCCACCCGCGCGTACACCGCCGCCGGATCGAGGGCCCGGGTGCAGCGGCCCCGAGCACCGCCCAGGAGGTCGGGTGCGCCGTCCTCGGGCCTCGCGACCGGCACGACCCGACCGATGGCGTGCACCGTAGCCGATCCGCCGGCACCCGAGGCGATCCGGACCCGGCCGTCGTCCGCGGCCGCCACCACGACCCGGCGCGGTTCGTCCTCATCCAGCAGCAGGGGATTGCGCAGCTGCAGTCGCTCGACGGCCCATACGCCCGGCCCCATCGCATCAACCATCGCGAGAAGATGGGCCGCGGCAGGGACGACGCGTCGCCCCCCGACCCGGTGCTGAGCCACCAGCGGGTCATCGGGGCGGAAGGTGATCCTCCCGCCGCCCTCGCTCGGACCCGCCGTCTCCTCCTCCTCGGCGGGCGGTTCTTCTCCGACCCAGTAGCGCTCCCCCTGGAACGGATAGCCCGGCAGGTGGATCCGGCGGGCACGGGCGCCACCATCGAACAAGGCGCTCAGGTCCGGCGCGGAGCCGCTCAGCCAAGAGTCCACGGCAGCAGCCCTGGCGTCCCCCGCCAGAGCACGCATCTGCTGGTCCTTGCCAAGGTCGGCATCGTCGGCCAACCGGTCGAGCCGGTCGACGAGCGCGCCGATCGTCTCCGCCCGGACCGCGGCCCGCACCGGGAATGGTTCCCGTCCGACGGCCAGAGTCCAGGCAACATCCGGGAGGCGGAGCTCCGCCGCACGCTCGGCCAGACTCTCGCGCAGCCTCCGAGCCAGGTGCCGCAGATCAATCTCGGTGCGGGCCGACAGCAGGACGATCTCCGCGCCCTGCGACGAAGCGCTCTCGGGCGCGGCATCCTCCTCGGTGGACTCCAGGACCAGGCAGGCATTCGTACCGCCGGCACCGAAAGAGCTCACGGTGGCCAGGAGCGGCCCACCATCGGGCGCGTGCCACGGCTCCGCGTCGCGTTGCGGACGGAACGGTGAGCGCTCCCAGTCGATGCCGGTGTTAGCCGGCTCGGAGTGCAGCGTCGGCACCAGTGCGCGGTGCTGCATCTGGAGCACGCACTTCACGACGCCGGCAACTCCCGCGGCCGCCTCGAGATGCCCGATGTTCGACTTCACGGATCCGATGGCGCAGCTCCGGGGAGCGGTCTCGCAGCCGAAGGCTCGTTCCAAGCCCTCGATCTCGATGGGATCGCCCACGGCGGTTCCCGTGCCGTGAGCCTCCACGTACGAGACGGCCGCCCGGTCCACCCCCGCCCGGTCGAGCGCCCGCGACACCACAGCACTCTGAGCCCTGGGCCCCGGCACGGTGTAGCCGTTGGTCCGACCCCCGTGGTTGACCGCGGTCGACCTGATCACCGCCCTGACGGGGTCGCCGTCGCGCCGTGCGGCGGCGAGCGGCTTGAGAACCAGGGCCACGACGCCCTCTCCGGGCACGTACCCGTCCCCGCCCTCGCCGAAGGCCCGGCACCGTCCGTCGGAGGATAGGAACCTGTGCTGGGCCAGGGCGACGTACTTGGCCGGGTGCAGCGACACGTTGACGGCACCCGTGATGGCCGCCGAGGACTCTCCTCGACGGATGCTCTCGCAGGCCTCGTGCAGCGCGACCAGCGATGAGGAGCAGGCCGTGTCGATGGTCATGCTCGGCCCGTGCAGATCCAGCAGGTAGGAGACCCGGTTGGCCACGGACCAGTAGGACGACGTCGGTGAGGTCATCCGCCCCGCACCCCACTGCTCGATCCCGAACAGCTGGTACTGCCCCGACGTGACCCCGGTGAAGACTCCGACCCGGTGCTCACCCTCCGCGCGGGAGCTGCTACGCAGAAGGCTCGGCGAGCAGGCGGCGTCCTCGAGCGCGTGCCAGGCCGCCTCGAGGAAGAGGCGTTCCTGCGGGTCGATGAGCTCGGCCTCGCGCGGCGAGATCCCGAAGAACAAGGGGTCGAAATCCGCCACGCCGTCCAGGAACCCGCCCCATCTGCTGTTGGTCCTGCCGGCAGTCCCCGGTCGCGGCGAATACCACTGATCGGCGTCCCACCGATCACCGGGCACCTCCGTGATGAGGTCGGTCCCGGCCAGCAGGCGGGTCCACAGCTCGTCGATGTCCCGAGCGCCGGGGAAGCGCCCGGCCATACCGATGATCGCGATGCCCTCCTCGCCCGCCCCGCGAGCCTCCTCCCGCGCCATCGCCGTGCCGGCGGGCGTGTCCGGGGAGGGGGTATCGCCGAAGGCATCGGGGTGGTCCGCGGCCAGCCGCTCGGCCAGCGCCCTGATATTCCGATGCTCGTAGAACAGCGACGCGGGCTGGGGTCCCAGACGCGCCTCCATGGCCACCCCGAGGCGCCGCACCATGAGCGAATCGACCCCCAGCGTCTCGAAGGGCGCGTCCGGGTCCACGGAGCCCTCGGGGAACCTCGCGGTCTGCTCGATAAGATCCACCAGCCAGGAGAGCGCGTCACCGTCGGCGGCTCCCTCGTGGGCAGTGCCGTCGTTCTCGGAGCCGGGGTCCGTCACCGCCGTGCTCCCCGAGTGAGTGCTCACGAACTCGCGGAACCGCGCCAGGTTTCCTGCAACAGGGCAAAGCTCCGTCACGGGCGATGCGAGAGCCGCCCCCATGGCGTCCAGCCCGGTCCGCGTCGGCAGCGGGACCAAACCGGTGACCTTCCGCAGGTGGTCGCGCCCCCAGTCGTCGAGGGTGATCCCGCCGTCCTCCCAGACGGGCCAGATGAGCGACTGCGTCCTGCCCCGGCAACGTCCGGCACGCGCCTCCTCGTTCCGCAGGTGAGCGAATTCACCCAACGCTCGGTTCGTCGCGGCGTACGCCGCTTGGCCCGGCGCACCGACGTAGGCACTCGACGAGGAGAAGAGCGCGAACCGCTCGAGGGGCTGGTCTCGCGTCGCCTCGTCGAGCGCGACAGCGCCCTCGACCTTGGCCGCCCAGCTCCCTCGGAGCATGTCGTCGTCCGCACCGCGGACGAGGCCGGCCGTCGAGCCGCCGGCCAGATGGAGCACGTTCTGCAGCGGCCCGAACCGCCGGGCCGCCTCCTCGACCGCGGAACGCACGGCCACCGGGTCGGTCAGATCCGCGCGGGCGTAGCGGGCCCGCCCGCCGAGAGCCTCTAGTTCCCGGCAAAAGTCCAGGATGCCCCGGTCCACGGGCCGGCGTCCCACCAGCACCAGCCGCGCTCGGCACCGGCGCGCCAACTCGACGGCCACCAGCCGTCCCAGGCCTCCCGCGCCCCCAGAGATCAGCCACGTGCTCCCGTCGTGGAACACCTCCTCGGGGTGCGGCTCGGGAGGCGCGATCTCCTCCAGCACCCGCACGGCGCGGTGGCCGTCGACGTAGCGGACCTCGGCGCTGCCCGGGGAGGCTGAGGCGAGTTCCCGCATCGCGATCCGCACCGCCTCATCGTCTCCTACGGGCTCAGCCACACCGACCGAGGTCCAGGACAACCCGCCCTGCTCCAGTCGGGCGATCTGCCCGTAGGCGGCCACCGCGGACGAACGCACCTGCCAGTCCGTCTCCGAACTGACCCAGACCACCTGGTTCTCGGCCCGCTCGCTGTCGGCGGAGAGCATGCGGATCAATCCAGCGGCGCAGGCGAGGGTCTCCCTCCCGCACAGACGACCACCATCCAGCACGACCAGGCACCGACGCCCGGGGTCCGGGGTCGACACCGCGCCGAGCGCCTCGGACCACCACCGGGTCCACGACATGACGCCGAGGCTCTCGCCCGCCTCACCGCCCGGCGGAGGAAGGTCCACGACACGGCGACCGGCCCCCAGCCCCTCCGGGCGGTGGTCGAGCCCGGCGACGATCACGCCGGCCCGCTCGCCCGAGGCAACGGGAGCCGGCGAGTCGGCCCGCCACTGTGGCGAGAACCATCCCACCGGCGCCGTGCCCTGGACCGCGCCCTGTTGCGCCGACGCACCCGACCGAGTCGCCTTCAAGGCAGCCGCGGCCGCACGAGCGGACAATCCGCCGTCTCGCACTGCCTCCAGGATTTCTCGCCGGCCTTCGGCCCCCGCTGCGTTGTCCATCAACCCTCCAGTCATCGTCCGGCCTCCGGTCCCTGCTCAAGCTGTTCCTCGACCTCGGCGACGCTCACCTCGCCCGACTCGAGCTGCGCGAGCAGTCGCACGAGCTCGTCGTCGCCCGCCTCGTCCACGCGCACCCAGTAGCGATCCTTCGCGAAGGGATAGGTCGGCAAGGAGACTCGGCGTCGTTCAGCGCCCCGCGGCCGCTCCCACGAGACCTCGGCGCCCGCCACCCAGCCGCGGGCCACCGTGGTCGCGTCCTCGTCAGGACCGATGACAGGAGCCGCGCCGGACGTCGCGATTCCCGACCAAACGGGAAGCCCTTCCGTGTCGCCGGCGAGATAGGCCCTGAGCAGGGCCGCTCCCGCACGCGCGTCGCTCGCCCGCAGCGCCAATCGGTGCCGGTGCGCGTCCCGGCCGACCTGGAGCGTGTACGCCACATCCCTCAACGAGACGCCTCCCTCCTCGGGACCGGTCGACATCGTGTCGAGCCGGTGCAGCACGGCGGTCGCCAAGCGCTGGAGCTGCTCCTCGGAGGCCGCCGAGAGGACCAGCAGCTCGTCTCGGGGATCATCCGGGGCCGGCTCGCGGCAGGACTGCGCGCGATACTCCTCCAGCAGGAGGTGCGCGTTCGCTCCGCCGAACCCGAAGGAGCTCAGCCCCGCACGCCGCGGGAGCGGCCGCCCCGGGGGGTCGACGAGGCGGGTCCACGGTCGACGGCGATCCACCAGCCAGAACGGGCTTCCTTCCAGATCCAGCCGCGGGTTCACCTCCGAGAGATGCAACGACGCGGGTAAGACTCCGTGCCGCATGGCCAGCAGCACCTTGACCAGCCCAGCGGCTCCAGCAGCCGACTCCATGTGGCCGAGGTTGGACTTCACAGAGCCGAGACCGCACCAGGGTCCGCCTTCCGCGTCCTTCCCGGCAGCTCCTCGGGCGAAGGCTTCCCGCAGCCCTGCCAGCTCGATCGGGTCACCCATCGGGGTCCCCGTCCCGTGCGCCTCGACGTAGGTGACGGTGCGGGGCGAAACCCCGGCCCGCTCGTGCACCTCGGCGATCAGCGCCGCCTGCGCACGGGGGTTCGGCACGGTGAGGGATCGGACCCGCCCTCCGTGATTGACACCGGAACCCCGGATGACACCGAGGATGCTATCGCCGTCTCGTTCGGCGCAGCTCAACCTCTTGAGCAGGACGGCCACCGCCCCCTCACTGCGGACATACCCGTCCGCGCCGGCTCCGAAGGCGTGACAGCGGGCGCTCGGCGAGAGGAACCCGCTGTTCTCGAACGACGCGAAGAGGTCCTCCGAGAGGAGGACGTTCACGCCCCCCGCGATCGCCGCGTCGCAGTCCCCGGCCTGCAGGCATCGCACTGCCCGGTGGACGGCCGTCAGCGAACTCGAGCACGCGGTGTCGACGGGCTCACTGGGCCCGTGGAGGTCCAGCAGGAAGGAGACGCGGTTGGCCAGCATCGCGTGGGAGCTGCCGGACGGGGCGTAGGGATCGTGGCTTCTCCCGGCCTGCGCGACCAGGGCGTAATACTCTGCGGCGGAAACACCGACGAACACCCCCGTCCGCGAACCGCGGAAGGCGGACAGCGCGTACCCGGCGTCCTCGATGCTGCTCGCCGCCACCTGGAGGAAGAGGCGGTGCTGGGGGTCCATGAGCTCGGCCTCCAACGGGCTGATGCCGAAGTACCCGGCATCGAAGGTATCGACGTCGTCGATGAACCCACCGCATCGGGCCGTCCTCCCCTCCCACAGGTCGCGCCCGGACCGGTCCGGCGAGGTGGACCGACGCGTCACGAGATCGGCTCCCTCCAGGAGCCTCCGCCAGAGAGTGTCGACATCGGGTGCTCCCGGAAACACGCCTGCCATGCCCACGACGGCGATCGGTTCCCGACCGCCCGCGTATCCAGGACCGTCCTTCGAGGCCGGAGCCGCGCCGGACCCCGCCTCCGGGGGCACGAACCCGTCAGCGGCAGCGGGTGCCCCCTGCCGACCGGTCCACGCGTCGACCTCCTGGGGGCGAAGCTCGCTCAAGCCATCCGCTAGGGCGTCGATGGTCCCCCGCTCGTACAGCAGGGTGGACGGCAGCGGTCCCACCCGGCCCTCCAAGAGCTGCACCACCTGCTGTGCGCCGACCGAGTCCAGGTTCAGGTGGTCGAACTGCTGGTCGGTCCGCACACTCTCGACCGGCAGCTGGAGGTAGTCCGCGAACAAGGCACGCAGAGCCTGGCGCGCACGATCGCGACGTCCCAGATGCGCCGTTCCCGGCTGGACGCCTCGCGACCCCGCCCCGCCGGGGGGCTCGGACGGGGACGGCCGGTCCGACGGGGCGGCGATCTCCGGCCAGCACCGCTCCAGTTCGAACGGGCAGGCGGGCAGAGCGATGCGCCTCCCGGATCCTGCGATCTCGTGGGCGACCGGACCCCCTGCCGCCCAGCGGCGCAGATCCTGAAGGAGCTTGTCCGGGCCGACGAGTTCGTGCTGCTCCCCGCCGGCAGCCAGCTCGCGCAACCTGGTGCGGGCCTGCGCCACGCTCGTCGCGAGAACCACCCGTCGCTCGACCTCGTGGGTCCGCCCGGTGGCCAGGGTAGCGGCCACGTCCAGGAGACTCGTCCCGGGGCGCTCCTCGAGGTGCACCGCCAACCGCTCGGCGTAGGCCCTCAGCCTCGGCACCGAGCGGGCGGAGACGAGCAGCGCCGACGGCTGCCCGGGAGCGGGGGACTCCGTCTCGACCCGAGGCGCCGTCTCCTCCACCAGGACGTGCGCGTCGACACCCCCGAAACCGAAAGCGCTCACGGCCGCTCGACGCGGCGCGGGGCCGCCATCGACCACTGGCCGGGGCCACGGGGAGGCCTCGCGCAGGAGGAAGAACGGCGAATCGTCCAGATGCACCTGCGGATTCGGCGGGTCGGCGTGCAGTGTGGCCGGTCGCAGCCCGGCCTCTATCGCCAGCACGGCCTTGGCCACCCCGGCCAGGCCGGCGGCGGCCTCCAGGTGACCGATGCTCGACTTGACCGATCCCAGTCCGCACCACGCCGGCCCCTCGGACGCGCTCGGCCCAGCGAAAGCGCGCAGCAGCCCGTTGACCTCGATGGGATCCCCCACCGGCGTTCCCGTTCCGTGCGCCTCCACCAGACCCACCGCGCGTGGTTCGACCCCTGCGCTGCGGTACACCGAGGTGATGAGCTCAGCCTGGGCGATGGGATCCGGCACGGTCAGACCGTGCGAGTGCCCGTGATGGCGGGTCTCGATCTGCCGGATCAGAGCACGGACCGGGTCGCCCGCCGCGACGGCGGCGTCCTGGAGCCGCAGCACCACGACTACGACGCCCTCACCCCGCGCATAGCCGTCGGCGTCCGCGCCGAACGTGCGGCAGTGGCCGGTGGGCGAGAGCATTCCCGCCTGCGCGCAGGCCTGGAAGGGAAGGGGGCTCGTCAGGACGTTGACGCCGGCCACGATCGCCGTGTCGCACTCACCGTCGCGCAGCGCCCGAACCGCGCGGTGCAGAGCGACGAGCGAGCTCGAGCAGGCGGTGTCGACCGCCTCACTCGGACCACGCAGGTCCAAATGGTAGGAGAGCCGGTTGGCCAGCATGCCGTGCGCCAGACCGGTGACGGACTGAGCGTCCCCGGCCAGTCCCGCCTCGCGCAGCACGTCGGCATGGTCCACGTTCGAGACTCCGACGAACACCCCGGTGCGGGTCCCCGCCAGGGCGCCGTAGGGCAGCGCGGCGTCGGCGAGCGCTTCGTGAGCGACCATCAGCACGAGCCGCTGCTGCGGGTCCATCACCGCGGCCTCACGCCGCGTCACCTGGAAGAAGTCGGGGTCGAACCCGCTCACCGATCGCAGGAATGCGCCCCGCGGCGCCGGACCGAGCTCGTCCGGCCAGGGCAGCCGGTCCGCGGCGTAATCCCCCACCGCGTCACGGCCGACAAGCAGACCCTCCCAGAACTCCTGCAACGAGTCCGCGCCGGGCAACCGGCCCGCCATGCCGATGATCGCGACCGGGGCCGGCGCGACTGCAGCACCCGTCGCGCGCTCGACCGTCCTGCTCCGCGGGATCGCTCGGTCAGTGGCACTCCCGGCGCTCGGAGCCCGTGACGGGGCCTGCGCGAACTGGGACGTCGCCCGCGTCTCGAGTCGATCCCCGGCCGGCCGACCGACCCGGGCCGGGCGGACCTTCTCCAGGTGCTCCACGAGCGAGGCGAGGGTGCGGTGCTCGAAGAAGGTCGCAGCATCGAGCTCGACTCCCACCCACGCGCTCACGTCGCGGACGAACTCGTGCACCGTGACGGACTCGAATCCGAGCAGCGTCAGATCCTCGTGAGGACCGGGCGGGACCGGCAGGCGCAGCACGGAGGTCACTCGATCACGGAGACCGGCGAGCAGCGGCTCGGTGCCAGCCGGACCCGGGCTCGGGGCTCCCGGCTCCCCGACCGCCTCCGCCCCGATCGCCGCAGCGACCTTCACCGGGTCCCCGAGCGCACTGGCAACCCGGGTCGCCCCGGTCGCCACTGCGACGCCGACCGCCTCATCGAGAAGACCCGCTCCGTCGATACGACTGAGGGGGACCATCCCCGTGGCGTCCTCAATCATCCGGGCCGTCGATATTGGCATCGTCAGCCCACCGTCGCGCCAGAAGGGCAGATCGAGGGCCAGTGATGCGCCCGGACGCGCACCGGCGGCCACCTGCTGGTCGCGCTCGTCCATGAAGGCATCCAGGAACCGGTTGGCCGCGGAGTAGTCGGCGAGAAGCGGGGTGCCGACCACGCCGGACATCGAGGCTGCCGCCACGAAGAGCTCGAGCGGCTCCTCCCGGGTGACCTCGTCGAGAACCATGACGCCGGCGACCTTGGGGAGGACCACGGGGTCAAGATCGTGCTCCGCCCGTCGATCGGGCGGAGCCTCGACGAGCCCGCCCGCCAGGTGGATGACGCCGTCGAGGCCACCGAACCGTGCGCGAGCCAGAGCCACGACTCCCGTCATGTCCTCCTGGTCGACCACGTCGGCGCACAGGTAGACGGCTTCCCCACCGAGTCGCTCGATGGTCTGCAGGTGCCCTTCCGTCTTCGCTGACTTCGTCCTGCGCCCGGTGAGGACCAGCCGGGCACCGTAACGAGCCGCGAGGCGCTCCCCCAGGGCCCGGCCGATCCCGCCCGCTCCCCCGGTGATCAGGTACCGTCCGCCGGCGCGGAAGCCCTGAGCGGTGCCGGAGCCCGCGGAGGGCGCCCACCCGAGATACTGCCGGCCCCGCGGGTCGTGCCGCACCTCGTGCACCGCGCCCGGCCTCACCGCCGCCAGCTCGGCCGCGACCAGCTCCTCCGGCAGGGCCGCGCTTCCCGGCTCCTCAGGGATTCGGACGCAGGACCAGCCGATCCTGCGGTCCCAGGAGACAGCGGCCCGGGCCATCCCGACCATCGCCCGAGTCCACACCCGAGGAGACCCCGATGAGCGGACCCGACACGACCGCCCCGCAACCCGATGACGGGGAGAGCGCGCTGCACTGGCAGGCCGCCGACGAGCTCCTCACCGCACTGGCGGCGAGCCCGGCGGCGCACCGGAACCTGGTCGAGGTGCACCGCGCGTTCGAGCGCGCCGAGGCGCTGGGCGTGCTCTCCTCCTTCTCCGAGACGTCCGACGACGAGGATGCGCTGGTCGAAGCCCCGTCCGAGACGTCCGCCGAGGAGCCGCAGGCGCCCGAGATGTCGCCCGAGGAGCGCGCCGAGGTCAACGACGTCGTCGACGCCATGGCGACCTCGGCCCTGCCGCTCGCCGCGGAGGTCCTCGAGCGCCTCGACGCGGAGAGGATCCGCCCGGAGCTGGTGGGGCTGTCGCGCCCGGGGCTGGATTCGGCCCTGTCCATGCTCGGGGAGGCCCACCGGGAGGGTTCGTGGCGCGAGTTGTCGAACGAGGAGTTCTTCGGGCGTTTCTCGGAGCTGTTCTCAGCGGTGGAGCCGCTGATCAGGATTCCCCCGCTCGCGCCCGAGCGGGGCGAGACTGGGCGCATCGTCACCGTTCTGCGCCGAATGCCCAAGCAGACCGTCACCCGGGTCACCCGGGTGTGGAACCCGCTCCTGCTGCGGATCATGATCTCCGTCGGCCTGCGCGCGCTGCGCAGGGCGGCGGATGAGGAAAGCGACAGTTGAGTACCGCTTAAGATGTCCAACGATTTCATCACGACTGATTCCTTGGCCTAACTTGACTCTCAGCCAAGCGCCGAGACACGCCTGGGTCTCGATGCGTTCAGTCCGAACACCACAGAAGCAGAGTTCTCGCACAGCATCGCGACCTCGACGACCTCTACGACTCGATAACTCTCTCACTCATTTTTCTTCCCAGGTTGTCGGATCCACTCGTAAAGATCAGCGAAACCCCGCGGATGATCATCTTCATGAAGAATGTGCTCAAGAATTCCCTCGATGCGCTGCCGGTCTATCGAATCAATCGTCCGACACGCACATTTCATGAATTCAAGCGCCCGATCGGCATCGTTATTCATCGAGGCAGCGAACGCGGCCGCGACAGCGCCGTAACCGGAGTCCTTCAGACTCGGCCGCACTTCGAGAGCAGCGATCATTGCACGCCAGTTACCGTTCCCGAGCAGTTCCTCGAGTGCATCTTCCGCATCCTCGGCCCTCCCGTACACCTCATAGGCAGTCTCGGGACTCGAAAGATCGGCGAGACAGAAGATGCTCTTGAGCTTGTTCGCCTCCTCCTCGGGCAGACTCACTTCCAACAGTCGGAACACTTCTGACCGCATGTCAGGATCAGCCATATTCTTCTCCCGTTCAGAATGACTCTCACCCTCAGTGTCACCTCCATTCACCATCTGTTTGCGCAGATAGTGGGCCCCTCTTCCACCCTTATGAGCCGAGTACCAGCTGGTTGCGAGCATCTGTGCACGATACTGCCACCGGAGGCAGAATGTGACATTCTGAATCCCCTTCTTGGCGACGCGGTCCACGAGAACGGCGAGATCACGGATAGGCGGGACATCCACATACAACTCGGCAGCAGCGCACAGAGTGGCACAATCGGATTCCGAGGGCGACTTCCACATCTTCTCCAAAAGGTTCGCTCGTTCGGCGAGATCGGCGCAATTCAGCCAAGACTCGATTCTGTTCCTCGTCTCCGCATCAATAGTCGCAACCGCCCATGAGGGCAGTCCTTCAAGACTCTGCTTCGAATTCGCAACAGCACACGCAACCTCTCGACGTGCAGGTCCCAGGAGTGCTGGAACGTCTTTGCCATCGGCCTCATGGGCCGCAGCCACGAGGTCTTCTTCCTGATTGTCATGACGCCAGGAGGCTCTGGCCAGTAGAAGACGAGCACGGGTTGCGGGTGAGAAACGATCGAAGTCCTCGATGAAAATATGCAGCGCCTCGCCCCGCTCCCCCGCCTCCGACAGATGGTTCGCCAGGTTGTTCAACGACGCGGCCAGGTTCGGGGTGTAGGCCGCCGGGGACGCCCCGGCCAGGGCCTTGTACAGGTCCGCCGCCTCCCGGGCCGCCTCCAGCGCCTCGCCCCGCTCCCCCGCCTCCGACAGACGAATCGCCAG
>ERZ773073.359-NODE-359-length-24807-cov-113.646251_pt1 | contig 24807 bp, 15 predicted proteins | sample MGYA00580616_ERZ773073 | MGnify/ENA primary metagenome ERZ773073 (study PRJEB29015, sample SAMEA2737960) | human oral metagenome | biome: human oral; feature: human-associated habitat; material: dental | place: China | collected 2131 ...
CCGCATTATGGCGGTAGGGATGGCGATGGAAAAATACGAGGCAGTTCTTGATGCCGAACCAAACGATCCTAATTGCCAGATTTCACATTGTCCCACCTCAAGTAAAGACATTCCTGGAGTACCGGAGGATCGGGCACTATTCACTGATGCAGAACGGCTTAATTTAAGTTCCTTAGTTCCAGGATCGCAGGCGAGCTACATTCGTGTTTACAGTGTGACACCTAAGGAGAATGACATGATGGAAGCCATTGTGTATGTTATGGTTTCCAAGTGCGCCTATCCGAAAATTAATCAACCATATGCTAATTCCGTAGATCCACACCGAATGACGCTCATTCCCAGTAGCGTGAATAACGATGAGTATGTTGTTATCGAGGACCAGCTGCTTGACCAGGTAAGTGAGGGGCTCCCGGATTCGTTCAATTCCCGCTATTCCGGTGGGAAGACGGATCCAGAATGCCCCAAATGATCGTTCACTCCTATAGATTCCTACAGATGTTGGGCACCTTTGGGCGTCGTCAAGCGGGAGATGTAAAACGTTATTCCAGCTCAACCGGGCCGGTAATACGGATCTCTTCGGTGTCCAACCGCTCCTGAATCGAATGCAGCACATTCATGTCGATCACGCCCTCGTTACGCAGGCGTTTCAGCACCTCACGCTGGTGACCAATGATCGCCAGCCGGAGCGTCCGCACCTGGCCCTGCAACGTTATGGCCTGCAGTTCATCAGGGGTGAGATCGGGATTATTCTGCAAAAATCGGCAGGTCTCAATGCCGGTATCATGCTGGAAATCCAGTTCGTAGCGAACATACGCCAATGCCTCTGGGCCGACATCGTTCTGGGCGGCAAGATCCTCCAGGGCATCATAGGCCTCCTTATTCATGGTACCCACCGCGTTGAGGGTTTCCTGATGCTCGGTGTCGTCAGCGGGAATCTTCGCCCACCGAATAATCGCCGGCAGGGACAGGCCCTGCACCAGCATCGACACCATGACCACGGCGGCCACCATGAAAATAATGAAATCCCGATTCGGCACCGACGTGCTCACCGACAACGCCACCGCCAGGGACACGCCACCGCGCAGGCCAGCCATGGTGCTCACCACCCGGTCCCGGTAAATCTCGCTCCGCACCTTGGGGTCCCGCAGCGCAGCCCGGATCAGCCGATGTAACTCATGCCGTTCGCGTAGCGGACGCTGCTCCTTTGCCTGTTCGGCCCGGTACTGTTCCTCGGCGCTGGCCTTAATATCCGACAGCATGGCCGGCCGCATAAACAGGAACCGCACCAACAGGCTGACCAGCCATATCGTCACCACCATGATGATTGCATCTGCTTGCGAATAGGTCGCATTATTGCGGGCTGCCTCGCTAATGTTCTGCCATACCTCCGGCAGCTGCACACCAACCAGCACGAAAATCGCACCATTCATGAGGTACGACATATAGGCCCAAATGGGCAACCCATAGAACCGATTCTGCGGCTTAATGGTGTCCACACCGTAATACGTCAGGTAGAACGCGGAAACCACCACCGCCACCACGCCGGATCCCTTCATACCCTCGGAAATCTCGATGGATTCCGAGAGCAGGAAAGCGACAAACGGAATCGTCATCATGTAGATCACGAAGTTCATGGGACTAGCGATGCGGGCCCGCAGCCGGTTTGCCGCCCAACCCACGGCTAGCCCCACCACAATGCCGCAGAGGAACGAGAACGCCAGCATGCCGCCCGCGTGCGACACCGACAGATCCGCGCCGTCCGCAACCTGGATGGCCAGGGCAAACACCACCAGCGTGGTCCCGTCGTTAATGAGCGATTCTGCCTTGAGCACCGTGATGGAACGCTTGGGCAGTTTACCGTTGAGCGTGGCCACGGCCGTGGCGTCCGTCGGGGCCAGGGCCGCACCAATAATCAGCGCGGTACCCCAGTCGATATGGAAGAAGTGGGTGAGCACCCCAGCCATGGCGAATGCCGTCACAATGACCAGCACGGTACCGGAGGTAATGATCGCGCGGAGACTTTTCCGTACCTCCCGCAGCGAGGTGTTGCGCGCCTCCCAAAACAGCATGATCGGCAGGAATATTTCCAAAATCACATATGACGGCAGCCCGACCTCCCGCAGCTCATGCATGGCGGGCAGGAGCGCCAACGCCAGCCCGAGGAAAATAAGCAGGATCGCCGGGGTGACGCGGATCCGGTGGGCAAGCGTGTTACCGAGGAAAATCGCTGCTGCTAAGGCAATAATGATTTCAAGCACGATACGTCCTTGTCCGAATAGATACGTTCATAATTCGATATACACGTTACCGCTTGACGACGCCCAAAGGTGAGGCACGCCACCAACACGGAACAACCATGGATGATCATCGGCTTCACGCCGGTTGGGTCGCTACCACTGCTTGTGCTGTCTCTTATTAGCACTGCCATGGTAAGTCGAGCTGGAGTTTGGTTCGTAGCCGGACCAGTTCATCCCTACTGGATCGAGAAAGTCAAGCTCAGCAAGTGTGCTGAGCCTGGGTATACGGTCAATCTCGGTGTTGTCCGTCCCTTCATTCACCGAAACCCTAGCTCAGTAAGCATGAAGCTAGGCTGATGACGTGGTATTCCCGCTCGCCGAGTGAAACAGCATTTGTTCTAAGCTTGGCTTTGGGGTGCTGGGTCGTTGCTGCGCCGGGGTGTGTGCTGCGATATTGAACAAGTCAGGTTCCTAACCCAGCTCAAAATCCAGATATCGCAGCACAGTAGTAAACCGCACCATCATCATGATTGTTCGCAATCGTCACAGCCACCCGGTTGCTTCCAACCATTTTCGGTAATGCTTCTGACTTTGCCGATCCCGAATCTGGGCAGTGGCAAGCACCATGGCCAGCGGGGCCTTCGGGAACGGTCGTTTCCCCTTACTCAACCGGTGCAGCTGATGCTGCACCTGCACCAAACTCGCATACGAATTAATAGCCTTATCCTTAAACCGGGGTACGGGCATTGTTGGGGCCGCAGCTTCCCGAACCCGCCACGTGTTCGGCAGCCCCGGGTCCAGCGACAACGCCGTGCCCATGCCTACCATATCCACCTCGGTCGCCAACACCCGCTCCGCGGTGGCGCGCCGGGTGATCCCACCGGTCACCATGATCGGCATGGCGGCAACCTTGGCGATCTGCTCCGCGAACGTGAGGAAGTATGCTTCCCGATCCAGGGTTCGTTGATCCTTGGCGACCCCTTGCATGCCCTGCATAGCGGGGCTTTCGTAGGTGCCACCCGATACCTCCACAAGATCTATACCCAGGTCACCCAGTATGCGGACCACCGCCGTGGCGTCGTCAACATCAAAACCGCCGCGCTGAAAATCCGCCGAATTCAGCTTCACCGCCACCGCGGCACTATCCGGCACGGCAGCCCGAATTCGGGTAATGATCTCCCGAAGCAGGCGGCTGCGGTTCTTCAGATCGCCGCCCCACCGGTCGGTTCGCCGATTCACCAGCGGGGACAGGAACTGCGACAATAAATAGCCGTGCGCCGCATGCACCTGCACCCCATCGAAACCGCTCTCAATCGCCCGGGTTGCGGTGGTCACAAACATGCCGATGACTTCTTCAATCTGCTCTTCCGTCATGGCGATTGGGGTAGCAAAAATTTTCGAATGAGCACCCATGTTCACGGGGATTGCCGACGGCGCGAGCTTAATGCCAGGCAGGCTGGCTGGTACCTGGCGCCCCGGGTGGTTAATCTGCATCCACACCTTCGTGTCAGTCGTGCCATTTGCGTGGGCGACTGCGGCCCACTCCTGGAATGGTTCCAGTAGGCTGTCCTCGTTGAGGATAATGCCGTCGCCATTGGTGACGGCCCGGTAATCAACCATGACGTTCCCGGTGATGATGAGCCCCACCCCGCCGCGCGCCCACGTGCGATACAGGTTGAAAATCCCCTGGCTGGGCAGCATGTTTTCGGTGCCCAACTGTTCCTCCATTGCGGCCTTGGCCAGCCGGTTCGGCAGCGGGCCACCATGCTTGAGGAGCAGCGGTTCAAAGATTGAGGTCATAAACGGTGTCCTTACTATTAGGGAGCGTCGGGTTCGGAATGCTTGGTGGGGTCGCCGGGCGGAGGCGTGCTGTTAGCCGATATCGTCGAGCAAGCAGTGGGCGAGGGCTTCGCTGGACGCCGGATTCTGCCCAGTGTACAGGCGGCGATCCTGCACAATGAATGGTCGAAACGGGATGCGTGCCTTGTGATAGTACACGCCGATTTCCGCCAACTTGTCCTCCAAATACCAGGGGATTTTCCTACCGAAGGGGTTTAGTTTCTCCTCCACGGTGGATATTCCCGTGACCTGGTAGTCGGCGAATGGCGATGGCGCGCGGGGATTGTGTGGGTTCTTCGCCGCGAGGATTGCCGCCACACCATGACCCAGCAACGCCAAGGGAGCACTGGATCGCAGGCGCCGGGTAAGCAGACTGCCGGACGTTTCATCGAAAGCCAGATCCACCATGACCCCATGGCCGCCCGGATAAAACACCAGATCATACTGGGTTTCATCCACCCGATCCAGCGGAATGGGGTGCGCAAGATCCGCCGCGATAGCGTCAAGATAGGCGGTGACTCGCCTGCGGTGACCGGACATCCCGCCGGCAATGCCGAGACTAGACTTCTCTGCTGTGGGCGCGACACCACCCGGGGTCGCAATATCAATGCTCCAGCCCGCTTTGCCGAAAATGCGGTGCGGCGTGGCCAGCTCCTCCGTCCAATAGCCGGTTGGGTGGCTAGTGCCGTCGGTCAACTCCCATATTTGCGCGGCAGACACAACGAAAAGCACAGAAGTCATACAACAAAAGTGTAATAAGCATCAGTGTTTTACGCTTTACGACGGGTGGGTGGGCGGAGTGGCTAGGGTGGGGGGAAAGGGGAGGTAGGACGGTCTCGTGATGGTTGGGAATGCTGGTTTAGCAGGAGATTTCTGTATTGTGAGTAACAATCTCTGGTGGTGTTACCTGTTTCGGTAGGAAATCCTGTATTCTGAAAGTAGCTCATTGACCATGTGTTGAAGGAGTATCCGAGGCCGTTTGCTCAGCAAGCGGCCTCCGCTTTGTCTTTTTGGTTGAAGCTTATTCAGCAGCTGAGCAAATGTGGTTTGGTTTCCTATGACATTAAGGTAGAGGTCATGTTCTTTCCAATTGGCATTTGGCAGTGTGGATAGGTTTCCATAGTACCTGAATAAGCTTCAATGTTTGTTAAGTCTTGAGTTTGTGGTCAGTTAGGTGTGCTAGTATTAGCGGCGTGAAGGTAAAGTAGTCTTTTGGTGTTGTTCACATTCGTTTCTATTCCAGGCGTATCTAACAGTGAGGCGGTGTGGCTATATTTCCTCAACAATTGAACAATTTTGCAGGAGAACAGCATAATTTATGAATAGCTCGAAAATTGAAGAATTAGCAATAACTTTTCTTAAAGATATATTTGCAGATAATGATTTTTTAAAGACTTATTTTTCGGAGGGAGACAAAAAACCACTAGTTGATGGTGATATTAGTATTTATCGAGATAAGAGTTTGCGAAATGAGGATCTGGTCGATCATATTCCCGTACAGATAAAAGGTAAGACTGTAGAAAATATTTCTCCTAAAAGTCCATCATTTCCACTAAAGAAAGATTATCTCGAAGGACTCAAGAATATAGGTGGGGTTTTACTTCTTGTCGTGTTCTTGCAAAAAGGCGCTCCTAAAAAACGTCAGGCATTTTACGCGCATCTCTTTCGATTTCAGATCGAAAATCTCCTTATGGAGATGAAGCCTGATCAAAAACAAAAGAGCATCCCATTAAAAAAACTCCCTGACGATCCCGAACAGCTATTAAGAATATGTTATCAAGCAAGCGATATTCAGAAGAAAAGCACCTATGATATACAAGTCTCTCCAGAGGTACTTTCTGACATAGAAGAACTATCTTTCACATCACCGGAACCCCTGGATCTCAGCAAGCCTCGCCCTATTCAAATTGGTACACATTTAAGTAGAGATAATATAGATGCTGTCCTTGAAATAAGGACTAAAAATGGCGCAAAAATACTACAAAACGCAACTGCATTTTTACTTCCTTCAGAGTATACTTATCAGCCAGTCGAATTTCCTATTAGTTCTGGAGAGGTAACCTTTCATGATTCACTGAGAAAGCGCTTGTCAGAAAAACGATATACACTTGCTCTCAGTCCAGGGCTTAGTCTCACTATTAACCGAGATAATAATGAATGCAAAATCGATTTAAGTGTACAGGATATTTTGTATTATGCTTATCAGGACCTAGAATTTTTAAAAACATTGGCTGATTCAGGCGCCGTTTATATTAATGGTCAGGAAGTCTTGAAAGTTAAAATTACACCTGAAGATTTTTTGATTTTTAACAAGAATTATCAATTTCTTTTTGATCTATATAAATTATTTGAAATACTTAAAGTAGATTCGCGTCTTATTCGACTTGAGGATCTTACTGAAGACACGATTGAAAAACTAAAAAATTATGTACAAATCTTTGTTTATAAAAGAACAATTAAACTTAAATCGAAAGAATCTTCTTTGCGGCATAAAGTAATGATAGGAGATAATTACTTACATTTCATATTTATATATAATGAGGATGCAGACATCTGGAGATGTTTTAACTTGGTGTCTGCACAAATGAAATTTTTGATTATCGTTGATAATAATCCCCATTCTATTAGCGCTTATGATCTTCTTATGATGGAAGGAGAATTAGGGAAAACTCTAAATCTCCACCCGGAGAACCTCATTGCGAGCTATAAGCAAATTTTAGATCACACACCCAACACAAAGAAACAATCTTTCAGGGATATCGCAACTGACACGGTGACAGAATTCATTACTGGTGCGGATTTAAATCCTTTACGCAGACAAGAATTTCTTTCGATGGCTAAGAAATTGAATGAATGGTTACTTTCTTATGAGCCAGAAAACCAAGTTTTTTTAATAAATCAGTGGCAGATACTCCATCGTGAGGGTTTGTTTACGCCAGAATTGGAAAAAGAAATTCGTGCACTTATACGATCTCTCACAGATAAAGACATTCGTTGTGGAATAGCATGCGCTATTTTGCTGGGTCGATTTGATGATATGCAAGACTTGATGGAACAGTTGCCACAAACAGAGCGTAAGCTCATCGAATCTTGGCCGATCTATTATCTATTTGAGCATCGGGAAATTCCTTACGAAATCCCTGATCTCAATGAAAATCGGGAATGGCAAACATTTCTTGATTCTGCCTGGCAAGAGGAAACGATGACGTGTTTGAAACAAGTTGCACCAAACCTTGCCGATGAAAAACTCATTGTCCAACCACCCATAGAAAATAATCAGTTATCTTAAAGCTTGAAGCTTATTCAGTCGTCGGAAAAATAGGGTTTGGGTGGTGGTTGATAGAACATTATTCTTCGTATCACGTTGATTGCCCGGATGATTGTGGTCTGAGGGGGATAGATAGAACCCGTCAGATCTTCAGGTGGGCTATGGGGCAAGATATCGGTTGCCGCCTATTTCTTGGGCCTATGGCGCAGGGCCTTGGAGCAGCAAACGGTAACAATCACGCTTTGCAACATGACGAGGATATAGATTGGCAGTATTATCAGAGGGTCAGTTTTCGTGACAAAGAGAATAACACCACACACTACAGTGCTAATGCTCAGCCAAATGATAAAGAACTTCATGGCAGAGCGACTGTTTAAGGCCATGACGGCTATGATTCCCCACAACACAATGGCAATGAAAACTGATAACAAAAATACTATGTCGGAGAATCTTCCATAAGCGGGGTGCCATATCATGTCCTGGTCGCCAAAATCGCTGGGAGCCCACACAGCATTGGCGACAACGGCAAATAGGTACCAGGAAAGACGGTAAAGTTGTGGCATTCGATCGGGATTGCGTTTCTTGAGGTATGTGAGGAAGCAGGTCATTATTGTGCTCTGAATGATGATAATGATGAGCATATAGGGGATAGCCATGATGAAAAATAATCCCAGCCAGCCATCAAGTCCTGTGCGAATCCGAAGTATGAATCCCAAGGAAACTGCTAGGACACTACCACCAGTCCACAGGAGAAAGAGCTTCAGGTTGTTTATGATGATCTGCCTGCGTTGATGCAGCGGGTTATCGTGATTTGTTTGTGAGGTCATGGTTTTATTGGCTTCCTATGAGGACGGCTATGGTGATCCATAGTCCGATGGCGCTGAGGGTGGATATTCGAGTAGCTAGACGTGCGAACTTATGTGGAGGATTGCGTGAACCGCTATTTGAAAAATTGGAGGTAGTGATGCAGAAAATAACACTGATTGCAACGGCGAAGAGAATCCAGGAGAGGATGCGAATTTGCATCATCTGGCCAGGGTTTGGTTGGTGCATGTTGGCGAAAAAATAGGTTATGGCTAGGCTCTGGAGAATAACGCCAGCAAAGAAAGGGGAGCGTAGGAAATAATTAATGATGTGAGTGATGCGTATGGTAACCTCGCTAATTTTGGGGGTCTGGTTGCTGTGACTGATAATGACAGAGAGAAGAATCCCCAGGATAAGCGCTAATATGCTCATTCCGGTCCACTGGAGAAAGAATTGCAGATTAGCATCCATGACGTTCCCGCCTCCGTTTCCTATGAGGGCAGCTATGGTGGCCCACAACCCGATGGTGGTGAAGACGGATAACTTGAACATCAGAATTGAGAGATTACCCGAATCAATGCCGAGTGACTTGCCGATAGCTTCATAAAATGGATTCCACACTACTCCCTGATCGGTCGCATCCTCTAACGTCCACAAAGCATGGATTACGGCAATAACGAGAATCCATGAGAATGTGTAGATTTGTGATATTTGGTCGGGTCCTGGTTGGTAGGTGACGAATAGATAAGTCATGGCCAAGCCTTGAATAACAAGGCCAGCGAAAATTTCTGAGCTGGCGAATATGATAGAAAAGAATCCCCATCCGCTTATGCCAGAGATGGTTCGGAGATAGAATCCCGCGGTAAACGCTAGGATACTGGCACAGGTCCAATATAAGAAGAACTTCATGCCAGTGTTGACGTTTTTATCTAGCAGAAAATATCCCAGGAGTAATGCTATGCAGGACCCGCCACCAACACAGTGGAAAAATATGGTAGGTATATCATAATCGTAGGTTTTACGTTTTGTTCCCATACAATTCTCCTTAGCTTCGTAAATTTATTGTTTGACCATGATGATGGCTATAGCGATCCATACCCCTATGGCACCGAAGGCGGATAGCACGGTAATGAGCTTTGTGAATTTCGTAGAATCAATGCCGAATGATTGGCCGATAAGGCTATAAGGTGAGTCCCTGCGGTCGCCTCGTATCCAGAAGATATGAATGACAGTGGCAAAGAGAACCCATGAGAGAATATGGATCTGTGTCATTCGGTCGGGGTTTGGCTGGTGGATGGCAAATAGGTAGGTCAGAGCCAAGCTTTGAATGATAGCGGCAATATAAATAGGAATGTATTTTATATTGTTGGAATCCTTCTTGTTTGTGAAAATAGAAGTAGATTGAAGGAAATATCCAACAAGAACTGCCAAAATACTGATGCAGGCCCAGCGTAGGAAGAACTTAACAGTGGTGTCCACGTCATCTTTAAGCATGAAGTATGCTGGGAAAACTGCTAAAGGAATCAAAGGATAAATGAGCCGGATAAAGACAGTGATTAGTAAGGTAATCAGCTCGTAAAAGTCATCTCGCTTCTCCATGATGCTTCTGCCTTCATTGCTTTGCCATGAGGACTGCTATGGCGATCCATAGGCCAATGGTGCTAAGAGTTGAGATGATGGCGATTGGACGTGGAAATTTATGTGGTCGATTGTCTGTGTTCAAATCTTCAGATAAAAATTTGTAGGTGGCGCCGTAAAACATACTGGTTGCGGTTGCAAAAAGGATCCAGGAAAGAATATGGATTTGTGACATTTGGTCAGGGTCTGGGTGGTGCATGTTAGCGAAAAGATAGGTCATGGCCAGACCTTGAATGATGAAAACCGCAAAGAAGGGGGTGGACAAGGGGTAGATTGCGCAAACAAGAATACCCATGACGGCATCGGTGGGTTTGAAGGTGCGTTTACGGATATGGCTGACAATGTTGACAAGGCCGATACTCGTGATGAGCGTTAGCATGCTCATTCCGGTCCATTGGAAAAAGAATTTGGTGTTGGCATCCATGGTGTTCCCGTTTCCCTTTCCTACGAGAAAGAGAGCTATGGTGATCCATAGGGCAATGGTGCTGAGGGCGGATAAAATGAGTACCAGGGCTGAAAACTCACTTACGTCGGTACCAAAAAATTTACTAATAGGACCATAGAGTGGGTGCGTACTTTTGTTGTTGTCATTGCTCTCGCTCAATGCCCAAATGGTATGGATTACAGCGAGGACGAGGACCCATGAGAGCGTGTAGATCCGTGACATCTGGTCAGGACTTGGTCGGTAAGTGGTGAAAAGATAGGTTATGAACAGGCTTTGAACGATAATGACGACCAAAATGAGCGGGGTAGCTACCATATAAACGAAGGTCACAACTCCACCAAGACCAGAAATAATCCGAAAATAGATTCCCACAATAACTGTCAGAATTCCGACGCAAGTCCAGCATAAGAAGAACCTGGTGCCAGTGTTTACAATTTTATCTAGTAGGAAATATCCCAAGAGTAGTACTATGCAGGACCCGCCACCAACATAGTGGAAGAACTTGTTGATCTCACCGAAATGATAAGATTTATGTTTTTTATTCATGATGATGTTGTTCCTACCTTCATAACATTTATTGCCTGACCATGAGGGTCGCTATGGTGATCCATGGGATGCTTGCCCCAAAAGCTGATAGTGGCATGACGAGTTTTGACAATTGTGCGAAATTAATACCAATTGATCGGCTAATGGCCTCATAGGGCGTATTTTTGAAGTCGCAGCCCCATACCCAGAGAGTATGGATAATGGTGGTGGAGAGAATCCACGAGAGCATGTAGATCCGTGACATCTGGTCGGGGCCTGGTTGGTAGGTTGCGAACAGGTAGGTCATGATGAGACTTTGGCCGATAGCGGCAACGAAGACAACCAGGATGCGTTTTTCGGCAGGAAAATCATTAGCACCCATTAAACTAGCGATGAACTGGAGTAAAACTCCGATAGTAACTGTCAAAATGCTGGCGCAGGTCCAGCGGAGAAAGAACTCAGTGGTGGCATTCACGCTGTTTTTGAACATGAAGTACGCTAGGAAAAACGCTAAAGGACTCAAAATACAGATCAGCAAAACGAATAAAACGATTACAACGCGGATTGTGTTGATAATTGATTTTGGGGAAAGTTTTTGCTTCTCCATGATGCTCCTTAGCTTCAGTGCTTTGCCATGAGGGCGGCTATGACGGTCTACGGTCTTATGCTGATAATGGCAACCCAAACCCCCCACCCTTAGTTGGACCCGAACCGCTGCCGACCATCATCTTTTCGAAAAATACACTCTCCATATACCTATTCTATAGCAATGAAATAGCTGGTCAGATCAATTTTTTGCATGTCTGTTGTCAGAAGGGTGATATCTGAAGTCTCTGGTGCGTACACTAGGTTGATGAACAAGAATAATCCGCCGCTCACCCTTGACCAGCTACGCGATGGCCAGCGGGTCCGCGGCATTGTTCCAAACCAGACGGTCACCATCAAACACGTGGATAGACTCGATGATGTTACCGCCGAAGTAATTTACTGTGATGAGGCCGGGCATTACTCGCCGGTTATCCTCACCCCGGATCGTCTCGCCAGGGTGGAAATCGTTACCGAATCGGGCGATATACCTGCTTTTGATGGGAACGCCGACGATTTCCGGCTCGTCGCCGAGGCGCTGCGCATTACCTATGCGGCCCGCCATGACCCTATGGTTGCCGTCAATAGTTCTGACGTTGACCCGCTGCCGCACCAGATTCGGGCCGTGTATGAGGAACTGCTGCCTAGAGTCCCTCTGCGGTTTTTGCTTGCCGACGACCCCGGCGCGGGAAAAACCATTATGGCCGGCCTCTATCTGAAGGAACTTATTCTGCGCTCCAGTTGTGAGCGTGCCATCATTGTGGTGCCTGGTGGGTTGGTGGAGCAGTGGCGGGATGAGCTCGCCCAAAAATTCGACCTCCACTTCGAAGTGTTCAATGCCACCAGTGACGATTCCACCGGCAAAAACCCCTTTGAAGCGCACCCCTACCTCATCGTGCGCATGGATCAAATTGCGCGCAATGATCGTCTCATGCGGTTGCTGGAGCAAGTGAAGTGGGATGTCGCCATCGTGGATGAGGCACACCGCATGGCCGCCCACTATTCCCTGTGGGCCGGGGAAATCAATGCCACCAAACGGTTCAAGCTGGGGCAGTTACTGTCGGAAACCTCCCATAACTTTCTGCTCATGACCGCCACCCCCCACTCCGGGAAGGAGGAAGACTTCCAATCGTTCATGTCCCTGCTGGACAGAGACCGATTCGAGGGCCAATACCGGCAGGGTATTCACCGGACGGACACCAAGGGCCTCATGCGTCGCATGGTGAAAGAAGACCTGCTCACGCTCGATGGCCGGCCCCTGTTTCCCGAGCGGCGGGCCTACACCGTTCCCTACGAGCTGAGCCGTGCCGAACGAGACCTGTACGAGCAGGTGTCCGACTATGTGCGTGATGAAATGGGCAAGGCCGACGCCATTCAGGATGGGAAGCGTCGCAACAATGTGGGGTTCGCGCTGATGGTGCTGCAACGGAGGTTGGCGTCGTCCCCGGAGGCGATTTTGCGGTCGTTAGAGCGTCGTAAAGCAAAACTGCGACGAAGCCAGAGAGAATACGACGCCCCTAATGACTACGACAGCGCCGTGTCGGAAACTAATTGGGCGGAGCTGGAACAGCAGGTCGACGAGGTGGTGGATCGCGCGACCGCAGCCCAAGACCAGGTGCAGCTCACGCACGAAATCACCGTGCTGGACGGGCTTATTGCGACTGCCCGGTGGGTGCGCAACCAGGACGAGGACCGGAAGTGGGTGGAGCTGCGCAAAATCCTGGAAAGCAAGGTGCTGACCGGCACGAATGGGGAAAACCGCAAGATCATTATCTTCACCGAACACCGCGATACCCTCACCTACCTGGAGGATAAAATCACCACCCAACTGGGCAGCACCGACGCCGTTGTCACCATTCATGGGGGCACGCCGCGGCATCTCCGCCAGGCCATCCGCGAACAGTTCGCGCACGACCCGCGCACCCTCGTGCTGCTTGCTACCGATGCCGCCGGTGAGGGGCTCAACCTGCAACGTGCCCACCTCATGGTCAACTACGATCTGCCCTGGAACCCCAATCGCATCGAACAAAGATTCGGCCGTATTCACCGTATCGGTCAACGCGAGGTCTGCCACCTCTGGAACCTGGTCGCCCACAACACCCGCGAAGGCGACGTGTTTAACCGACTACTCGAAAAAATCGAGGTCATGTCCGAAGCCTATAACGGCAACCTATTCAACGTACTGGGTGACACGGACTCTTTCGACGGCCGCCCCCTTAAAGACCTGCTTATCGAGGCTATTCGCTACGGCGACCAGCCAGAAATCAAGCAGCAGCTCGACAAAGTCATCGACGCCAGCGTCTCCAAAGGGCTTGATGAACTCCGCGCCAAACGCGCCCTCAGCGAAGACATATTCAGCAGCTGCGAACTCGACCAAGTGCGAAACACCATGCGGGATGCAGAAGAACGCAAACTTCAACCCGGATTCATCCGCTCCTTCTTTATTCCCGCATTCAAACGTTTGCGCGGATTGATTGATAAACGAGAATCTGGTTGCTACAAGGTCACGTATGTGCCGCCGCTGCTTCGGGACATTGCCAGCTGCCAGTACGAGTGCGTCACCTTCGATGTTGACTACAGGCACCCCGCCGGTACCCACCACGATGCCGCCCTCATCGCGCCGGGACACCCGCTGCTCGACGCGGTACTGGCCCGCACTACCGAAGACCTGAAACCAACCCTGGCCCAGGGCACCATTTTTGTGGACCGGAGCAGTAAACAACTCGCCACTCCGGCGCTGCTCTACATTGTGGAACAGCGCATCACCGCAGGTGGGGGCAAGGATACGCTCTACCACCATTTCGACTACCTGCTGGTTCCCCAAGACAGCGACACCAATGTGAATGTCCCAAATAATGGGGGCATTACCGTAACCACGACACCGCCGTTCCTCGACTACGACACCCCCAAGGACGAAGAACACGCCATCATCCAGAACCTCATGCGCGACCCCATGCTCCGATCCTGGCTGCGCAAGGATCACGGCAGGATCGTGACATTGTGGGCGACCAAGGAAGGAATACAGCCGCGCATGGCAGAACTGGAGCGGCAACGCCACGCAGAAACCCAGCGGGTGTGGGACCAAGTAAAAAACCGGCTGACCATTGAAATTAACTATTGGGAACGAATGATTAGCGAGCTGCGGTACCAGGAGCGAAACGGGCACGTGAACCAACGCCTCGGCTCCAAGGACGCGGTGGCCAAGGTGGCTGACCTGGAGCAGCGGCTGGAGCTGCGGAGACGCGAGAAGAAGCAGGCGTCATGGTTGAGTGCGAAAACACCCCTGATTCGCGGCGTGGCCCTGGTCATTCCCGGCCACCTCATTGATGCGCACTCGGCGTCCAACGCGAAGAAGCACGCGGCGACGTTCGCCAAGGAAACCCAGGAGGTGGAGCGCCGGGCCGTAGAAGCCGTCCTTGCCGCCGAGCGGGCTCTGGGTCGGGTGCCGGAGGAAATGCCGCGCAATAATCCCGGCTTCGACATTCGCTCCACCGACCCTGCCGACCCGCTTGCCCACCGGTACTACCTGGAAGTCAAGGGCCGCATCGCAGGCTCGAACACGTTTACGATCACCAATTCGGAGATTAATTTCGCCCAAAACCATAAGGACACCCACCGCCTGGTGCTAGTGTCCGTACACCCCGATGGGCCAGAGTTTGATGAGGTGCGCTATGTCACGCATGCGTTCGATGACATGGAGGCGTCCATGAGCACGCATTCCCGCAACGAGAAATGGTCCCACTATTGGGGGCAGGGTGGTGCACCAGTATAGTTATTGTTCAGCCACCTGATGATCCCTAAGGAAGACCGACATGACCACCGTGAAGAAGAAACTGATCGAGACGTCACTACCGCTCGAAGCCATTAATGCGGCATCCGCGCGCGAGAAATCTATCCGCCACGGTCACCCCTCTACGCTGCATTTATATTGGTCCCGCAAGCCTTTGGCCACAGCGCGGGCCGTGCTTTTCGCCCAGCTTGTCGACGACCCGGCGTCGCGGCCAGAAGAGTTTCCCACGGTGGAATCCCAGGATAAAGAACGCGCCCGCCTGCATGCTCTTATGGAAAAACTTATCATTTGGGAGAACAGCAATGATGAGAAACTCCTGGAGCAGGCCAGGGAAGAGATACGCAAGAGTAATGACGGGAAATTGCCTGCGGTTGTAGACCCGTTTGCGGGTGGCGGCTCGATTCCCCTAGAGGCCCAACGCCTGGGGTTGGAGTCGCACGCCAGCGACCTCAACCCGTTGGCAGTGCTGATTAATAAGGCACTCATTGAGATTCCTCCGAAATTCGCTGGCTGGTCACCGGTGTTCCCCGGGATTGCGGAGGAACAATCATCATGGCTGCGTGCCGAGGGGCTGGCTGCTGACGTGCAACACTATGGTCAGTGGCTGCGGGACGAAGCAGAGAAACGTATCGGCCATCTATACCCGAAGGTCACGGCTCCCGGCGGCACCGAGCACACCGTGATTGCTTGGAAGTGGGCCCGAACCGTCATCAGCCCCAACCCAGCTAACCCGATTGAAACACCGTTGGTGAACTCCTGGTGGTTGAGCAAGAAGAAGGGCAAGGAAGCTTGGGTGAAGGCCACCGTTGTGGACGGGCAAGTGCAGTACGAAGTGCAGCATAATGCGGATGGGCCAAAGAAGGGGGAGGATGGGACCATTAAGCATGGTAAAGGTGCTTGGACGGTGGGGGATGGGACGCCTTTCAGCTATGATTACGTGCGCGAATCGGGGAAGAAAGGCGAGATTGGCGCGCACCTCATTGGTATTGTTGCTGAGGGAAACCCAGGTCGGTTATATCTTTCACCCACACCAGAACACATACAAGCCGCCAAAGTTGATGCCGGAGATGCTGGCATTATCGGTGAAATTGCCACTAATCCTCGGTGGTTCTCGCCACCTGCATACGGAATGCGGGAATTTTCCGACCTTTTCACCAACCGCCAACTTGTGGCTCTCACCACCTTGAGCGAACTGGTTTCTGAGGCGCGCGGTAAGATTCTTGAAGATGCATTAGCTGCAGATATTCCTGTAGGTGAACGACTAGAAGATGGCGGTGTGGGAGCTGAAGCATATGCTGATGCGGTGGCGACGTATTTGGGGTTGGCGGTGAGCCGCGCAACGGATAGATCATCCAACTTGTGTGGTTGGGATTCCAGTCGAGACAGTGTAAGGAATGTTTTTGGTCGCCAAGCGATCCCCATGGTATGGGATTATGCTGAAGCGAATCTCTTTTCAAACTCTTCGGGCAACTTTCTTGGACAAGTAGAATGGATCAGCAAAGCTATTGGAAAAACACCAGCAAAATCAGCTGGTGAAGCAATACAAATCAGCGCCATGTCACGTGATTATGCTGATTTAGTTGTGTCTACTGATCCGCCTTATTACGACAACATTGGATACTCGGATCTGTCAGATTTCTTCTACGTGTGGCTACGGAAATCATTGCGCACGATTCATCCCTCGGTGGTGGGAACCATGCTCACTCCCAAGGCCGATGAGTTGGTAGCAAACCCTTACCGCCACGATGGTAAACAAGGTGCGGAAAAATTCTTCATCGAAGGCTTTAACTCCGTGTTCCACCGTATCCGGGAAGACGACGCCAACTCCGATGTGCCCATGACCGTGTACTACGCCTATAAGCAACAAGACAGTGGCAAAGACGGCACCTCATCTACTGGCTGGCACACCCTGTTAGACGGGCTCATCCAATCCGGGTGGGAAATCACCGCCACCTGGCCCATGCGTAGCGAACTCAAAAACCGCATGCTCTCCCATGGCACCAACGCCCTCGCGTCCTCCATTCTCCTGGCCTGCCGGCCCCGCCCTGCTGATGCTCGGGCTGTGGCGCGCCGGGCATTTGTGGCGGCACTCAAATCCGAGCTCCCCGAAGCACTCCGCACCCTCATGCAGGGCGCCATCGCCCCCGTCGACCTGGCCCAAGCAGCCATTGGGCCTGGGATCTCCGTGTTCTCCCGGTACGCCAAAGTGCGGGAAGCCGACGGGTCGGACATGAGCGTCAGGGATGCGCTGCAACTCATCAACGCCACCCTTGACGAGGTGCTGGGTGAGCAGGAATCCGACCTGGATTCGGACACCCGGTTCGCGGTGCGTTGGTATCGCCAATACGGGTGGGAGGCCGACAGCTCCGGCATCGCCGACCAACTGGCCCGCAGCTCCGACACCTCCCTCGCCGAGCTGCAGCGTGGCGGCATTTTCGAAGCCAAGGGCGGCAAAGCCCGGCTGCTGTCGCCAACCCAATTGAACGAGGCGTGGGATCCCGCCGCGGACGAGCACGTGAGCGTGTGGGAAGCCACCGTGCGGCTGGCCGCGGTGCTGGCGAAAGACGGCGTGGACAAGGTCGCGGAACTCCTGCCTGCGGTGGGGGAGAAAGTGAGTCTGGACGCGGTGAAAGAACTCGGCTTCCTGCTGTTCCACGAGGCGGAGAAAAACAAAGACACCGACGACGCCATCCTGTTCAACGGCCTGGTGAGTTCCTGGGGTGACCTCAACGAGCAGGCTCGTCAGATTGTGGCACATCCGAAAGCTCACCAAGAAACCCTTTCCATCGGCAAAGAAAAATAGGACGTAATGAATCATGGCACTCAATAACCGGGAACGCATCACCAGAGCATTCGACCTGCTCCAGGAGGGGCTGCATGACCTTGTGGACGAGGTGATGACCAGGTATTTTCACACCAGCGATTGGCCGGAACGGATGTCTGCCCAGGACGCGCAGCGTTACGGCAGAGAGCGCCGCAAGCTGGAGAAAACCGACCCACAGGTGCAACTGCGGGCGATCACCGAGTACGGTCGGGAGTTCAGCAGGGAACTGTCCCGGGGACAGCAAAGCTTAGCTTCGGAATTGCGGGACACCCGAAACGAGTGGGCGCACGGTCACGCGTTCAACTCTGATGACACGGGCCGCGCCCTGGACACGATCGAACGCCTGCTGCGCGCGGTCAATTCGATGGATTCCGCCAATGACGTGCGTAAACTACGCGAAGACCTGCAGCGCACGGTGTACGAGGACCGGACCCGGAAGCGGTCAAAGCCCACGAACCCGGCGTCGATAAGCGCAAGCAAGGGGCTGAAACCGTGGCGGGAAATCATTCACCCGCACGACGATGTGGCGCGCGGCGACTTTACCGCGTCCGAATTCGCCGCCGACCTCCACGACGTGAGCAAGGGGCAGGCGAGCAGCGAATACGGCGACCCGATCGAGTTTTTCAGCCGCACCTACCTGACCGAGGGGCTGCGGGACCTGCTCACCCGCGCTTTGCGACGCCTCAGCGGGGACGCCAACGCCAGCCCGGTGGTGAACCTGCAAACTAACTTCGGCGGCGGCAAAACCCACTCCATGCTGGCCCTTTACCACCTGTTCAGTGGCACCAAGAAGGACGATTTTCCGCAGGAAATACAGGACCTGATCCAAGACGCCGGCAACCCGGAACTAGACACTTTGGGGGTGCGGCGCGTCACCCTGGTGGGCACGTATTTGCAGGCTGGCTCACCAAGCATCAAGGAAGACGGCACCGAGGTCAACACGCTGTGGGGTGAGCTCGCGTGGCAGTTGGGCGGCAGGGAAGCCTACAACATTGTTGCCGGTGCGGACAGGTCTGGCACCAACCCTGGCGAAGCATTGCACACACTCATTAGTGCCCACGGTCCGGTCCTCATCCTCATCGACGAATGGGTGGCGTATGCGCGCCAACTCGTCACCGATAAGGAGTTGCCCGCTGGCTCGTTCGACACTCAATTCACTTTCGCGCAATCATTAACAGAGACTGTGCGGGGCATCCCCGGGGCGATGCTGGTGGTGTCTATCCCGGCTTCCGATGGCGGGAAAGACGGGCGTGGTACCGACATCGAGGTCGGCGGCACCAACGGACAACTCGCCCTCGAACGACTCCAGAACGTGATCCGGCGCGTCGCCGACCAGTGGCGACCCTCAAGTAGGGACGAATCCTTCGAAATCGTGCGCCGGCGACTCTTCAAGGAACCCGACGCGCAAGGCCTTGCCGATATTGCGGTGGTGGCCCGCCAATTCGTCACCATGTACCGCAATAATGCGCCCTCATTCCCGCGGGACGTGGCCACCACCAACGACTATGAACACCGCATTCGGGCCTCCTATCCGCTGCATCCCGAACTACTGGATCGGCTCTATGAGGACTGGTCCACCCTGGAGCGATTCCAACGCACCCGTGGCGTGCTCAAGCTCGTGTCCTCCATCGTGCACGAACTCTGGGTCAATAATAATGATGCGGCGCCGCTGATCCTACCCGGCAATGTGCCGCTGTCCGCCACCCGGGTGAATACCGACCTTACTCAATACCTGGAAGATCAGTGGAAACCTATCATCGACTCCGACATTGACGGCGTTGGTTCCACCGCGCAGCGTATCGACGCGGACCGTCCCACGCTGGGTGAACGGTCGATCACGCAACGCATCGCCCGCACCATCTTCATCGGGGCGGCCCCGCGCAGCAAAACCTCACACAAGGGCCTGGACAAGCAATATTTGTGGCTGGGCACCGCAATTCCGGGCGACCCGCTCGGCAACTTCGGCACCGCGGTCGAACAGATTTCCCAACGATCCACCTATTTCTACGAAGAGCAGGGCCTGTACTGGTTCGACACCCAACCGTCGGTGGCGAAAGCTGCACGCGACCATGCGGAACAGCTGCGGGAAGACCCGGACACCGCATGGAACGAAATCGTCCGCAGGTTGAAGGCCGCGGAGGGCAAAGGTCGGGGCTTCTTCAGCCACATCCACATTGCGCCCGATACTGCCGCTGACATTCCCGACATGGACACGGTTCGGCTCGTGATCGTGCACCCCCGGCTGCGGCGCCGCAAGAAAGATGGGGTGGAATCCGAGGTAGTTAAGTGGATTCGTGCCGCGGTGGAATCTAAAGGTGCGGCACAGCGAACCCACCGCAACACGCTGGTCTTCCTGGTCGCCGACTCCGACGAGCTGGAACGCCTCGAAAACACCACCCGCAACTACCTGGGGTGGAAAATGGTGCAAGACAGTGCGGAACAACTCAACCTGTCCAAGCAACAAAGCAACCAGGCCGACAGCTGGGTGAAACGACTCAACGACACCATTAACAGCAACATTCGCAGCACCTACATGTGGATGCTCTACCCCGAACAGGTTGATCCCACCCGGCCCTTCGAACTGGTAGCCGAAAAAACCTCCGACTCCGACGGCAAAACACTCACCGAACGAGTATTCACCAAGATCAAGCGTGACGGCCAACTGATTACCGAACTCGCCCCCACCATGCTGGGCATGACCCTGCACAGCGAATTGGGTGCGCTATGGGATCGTGTGGACGACATGACCGTGGGCGATCTGTGGGGGTACTTCACCCAATACGCCTACATGCCCCGCTTGGCCTCCCGAACCGTGCTTGACGACGCCCTCCGGTCGGTCATCGACGTCATGCTCATGCCCGGGGAACAGTTTGCGCTGGCCACGGGGAAGGACAGTGGGGATTTCGGGCGACCAGGTGCTCGGAGCGGTCTGGGTGTGCGGAGTGGTCTGGGGGCTGGGGTTGCCGGGGCTGCTGGGGAGGGAGCGGCCCATTATCAGGGACTTATCCTGCCGCCATCCAGCGCCGCCACCGCACCAGTCATTACCGACAACACGCTCGTGGTCAAGTGGGAAGTGGCCAAAGCACAGGCTGATGCCGAAGCAGCCGAAGCAGAACTGGCGGCGCAGCAGGCTGCCGCGGAGCAGGCGAACCAAGCTGGGGGACAGGGAGACCAGGCGGCATCTTGGAGTGCCTCACCAGCTGGGGAAATCCTTACGGCGTCTTACCATGGTGAACCATCTACTGTTGTGACGCGACCATCACCAGACGCATCCGTTGGTTCTAGTGGGCTTTCTGGTGGCCCGACGGTCGTGGAGCTACCGGACACCCACTACACCGGCTCCGTCGTCATCAACTCTGACCGGTACGTGCGCATGGTCAACAACATCATCGAAGAAGTCATCGACCGGCTAGCCGGCAGCGGTGCCGACCTCGAAATCACCATGAACATCCACGCCACTAAACCCAAAGGATTCACCGAAACCGAAAAACGCATCATCAGCGAAAACTCCCAAACACTCAAATTTGGTTACTACGGGTTTGAGAGGGGGTAGTAGTTGGGGGAGGGAGATTGTGGGTTAGTAAGTAGGGTTGGGGTGCCGACTGAGGGTGCCCCAAGTGAAAGTAGGGTGCCTGCGTGCTGGTGATTGTGTGGGTGTGTGGGCGCCTTGCACTTGTTAACGGAATTGGGAAAACTAGTCACATAGGTGAATGGAGGAATTTATAGCATGAATATATATGAACATCATGAGGTCTTAGGGTGGTTTTTCTTACCAGAAGATAAAGATAATCCAGAAAAATGGGTGCCAGGTGTTTTGAAATGGGATCCATCAGATGGTGGCAGAGCTACCGTAGAACTCATTGGTGGGTTTTTGCCAGCAGATGCTACAGAAAACAATATGCTTAAGCGGACAATATATCTCGAAACGGTGAGGGGTGAAAAGTATTCGGTTTGGGATGCGGTATCAACCAACTCATTGTCAAATGGGACAAAAACATATGAGGAGCATTGGTATTCAAACCAGATATATTTTGGTGATCACATATTACCTACAGACGCGAGCTTCACCAAAGCTACTTTTGAACTTGATGAATTATATTATTTACTTGGCAAGATGCAACAGTTAGAGAAGGAAGATGGAACTCTTGAGCTACATTACAAGGTACCAGCTGTTGACGATTGCCAAACAGGTATATTTGAAGGGATCACAAAAAACGCCCATTATTCCATTGATACACTATCGTCTGAAAGGTCTACTTATCATCGTTGTGGACTGGTACATACAAGTTTTGTTAGTGCCAATGTCAATATTGCACTGCGAAATAATGAGAATGGAGCCGAGACTGCTTCGAACTATATCAAGGAGCTTGTACCAATACATGATTTAGTGAGACTTGCTGCCTTTCAACCTTGCGGGGTAGCTAAAGTTGAACTGCGACAGAAAAATAATGGTGGCGGATACTTATTGAAAAATTTGGGTGTGGTCACGCAGCCATATAAACATCATGAGATTCAAGATATAGTTTTTACTCTCAACGATATCTCACTTGAAAGTTTTTTAGAGAAACGGGCATCCTTGATAGAAAAAGAAGAAGCTCTTGATTCTTGGATTATTCTAGTTGGTCTTTGTGGCTATTCTTCTAATTTTAGGGAAGAATATACAAATCAGTGCTTTTTTGCAGCAGAAGGATTTTATAAGTTTTGCCTGAAAAGAGGTAAAAGTAACCTAAGAGGTCAATTGCAAGATTTATATTCTCTCTTGCCTCAGGAGATTCAGGATCAGATAAATTTTGATGCTAGTAATTGGGCAAAACTTGCAAAAAAGATTCGTAATCGAGTAGCACATGGTGGACCAGCGGGGCGTAATGATTTTACAACTTCACCGAGCCGCTATGCTGTTGCAAAATCGGTACATTTAGTCACGTATCTTGTATTGCTGAAGGAACTGGGCGTTCCGTCGGAGAAAGTCTGTAATGCATTAAAATATCATTCGGGTCTTTCGTGGATGATGCATTACTGTGATGAAGTCCGCTTGATGCTGGAGTCATAAAGCTTGAGCAGGTGTTTTCTGGTGTAAGACGGTATTATAAGAATCACTCCATGGATGTTTAGGTGCTTCTATGACTAAGGCGGATGAGTGAGACAGTATCGGCAAACGATGACATAATAGAACTGGTCCAGAGCCATGCTGATGGGGACGACAAGAAGTTTTACACCATAGCAATGCAAATAGCTGCAAAAGCTGCACGTCTAGGGCATACCCAGTTTGCGCAAGAACTGCGGGATTTGGTGACAGAATTGCGTCGAAAAACTCATCATGAAGCGCAGCTGGCGACGATTAAAACGCGGGGTGAGCTGGAGTCCTTCGCCACAATCAGCTACCCCGACGTTCGGCTCAACAACATGACACTGTCGCCGGACAACCAAAAGCAGCTGCACAACGTGGTGGTAGAGCAACGCCAACGGGATAAACTGATGCTTTATAACCTACGGCCAGTACAACAGTTACTATTTATTGGGCCTTCCGGCACTGGGAAAACGCTGGCCGCCAAGGCACTCGCGGGTGAGCTCAACCTGCTGCTCATCTCGGTTCGGCTTGATATGCCTATAGGGGATGCTGCGGCAAAACTACGCAGCATTATTGATATATCCCAGGAGACCAGGGGAGTTTACCTGTTCAATGAGGTTGATGCGATCACTGCTGATGGTGGCGAGGCTCGGCAGGCAATCAACCTGCTTCTGCAATTCGTGGAAGACGATTACTTGAACAATCTCATCATTGTGGCAACAAATCACCCACAATCGTTCGGGTACGCAACGCTTCGCAGATTCGATCAAGTCATCAAGTTTGAACTGCCCAGTGGGGATGAGATTCGGTCGGTGATTGAAAACCGGCTTGCGGTATTTACCCCAATGAAAGCCTCATGGGAGACCATCGTGGCGGCAGCAGATGGGCTAAGCCACGCGGACCTGGCTGTGGCGGCCACAAACGCAGTTAAATGCGCAGTCCTCAACGGAAAAATCGGCAAAAGCGCCGGGGACTTCGAGGAATGGACAGAATACCTATGCCACGAACTGGAAGAACGGAAGAAGTTTGGGAAGGAGGAGGGAGTTTAGGGGGGTTTTGGCTTCCATGGGTGGAGGAGTCGTGGATGAGGGCACTTGATGTTTGGACCTGGCGTCTAGGTGGTGCGTGAATTTGTGGATGGCGGGTGACATTGGGGTTGGGATTGGGGGCCGATCAATGATGATGTGATTTATTTAGTGAACATTTCGTGGGAGGGTGATGCGATATATTAGGTTGTGAGTTTTATGAATTTGCTTTTGGATAGACAAACTGGAGACACAAGATGAATGATAATTCTGAAGATGCTATTAATGAAGCCCTTGAACTGCTCAAACAAGAAAAAATGATAAATGACAGTTTGGCCAATGGTACGGGGCCATGGACTGTTGTTTATGACAGTTGGTCGGATGAAAATGGGTCTCGTGGGGGTAGATATGCTTGTTTCGCTAAGCCTGGTCAGCATGAAGAAATTATTAGCGATCCCACATGGGATTTTGGGCCAGGTGATGGATGTCCCGGATTTTCATCAGAATACAAAGATGGTGAAAGAATAACAACTTATTATCGGAATGATAAAGCCCCGGCATTTGAACCTCTTATTATCGTCCAAAGATTTTGTGATGTCGTACCAGATGCGTTGATTCTGTCTGAAGAATTCCGCCTCTTGATGAATCTTTGGCAGGATCCACAGACTGGAAATTATTTTTTGATTGGCAATGGTGATGCTAAAGATCCGGCAGTGCGGTTTAAAGATGGGAAGGTGGAAATCCGTACACCGATTTTGC
>ERZ773073.361-NODE-361-length-24722-cov-31.315969_pt1 | contig 24722 bp, 16 predicted proteins | sample MGYA00580616_ERZ773073 | MGnify/ENA primary metagenome ERZ773073 (study PRJEB29015, sample SAMEA2737960) | human oral metagenome | biome: human oral; feature: human-associated habitat; material: dental | place: China | collected 2131 ...
ATATTATAGATTTTTTCTCCCCTTGTGAAGAATACGCCTTTGCATTTTTCCCATTCAGCTCAAAGACAAAATCGTCTTTTTGAGGACCGAGCAGGCTGTATCCAAGAAACTTTTCCCTCTCGCTTTTCCTTTTGCATAACATTTCAAACTTCCCCTTCAGTTCTTCCCTAGTCTTCTTTTCCACATCCCCAAGAAAACAGTCATATTTTAATTTCAGCTCCGAATTTTCATCAAATAATTTACGATAATTCAAGTTTAGAAGAATTGAAAGTTTTTTTATAAATTCCCGTCTGTTTAAAACGATATTCAGCCCTTCCTCAATAAATTTTTCATTATAGATTTTATAAATTTCCTCGCCAGTCTTTTTTTCCTTTATAAGTTTGTTCCGCACCTTCAATATTTTCTCAAAATTCACAATCGACTGTAAATACTCCTTTTTTGCCTGTGAAATTTCATAATTAAAAAAGTTTCTCCTAACGCCAGGATTCCCAATAATCAGCTCAATATCCTCAGGAATAAATGAAATAATGTTAAGTAACCCCACATAGTTTATATATTTATCTTTTTCCCTATCAATGTAAAAATCTTTCTTATCCTCATTCACATCAATAGCAATAGCATTTTCCGATAAATCCTTATTTTTATATTTCCCAAATACAATCAGCCTGTTCAAATTATACTTACGAATCTCTTTAACTTTCTTAGTCCTAAAGCTTTTTCCAGTAGCTAAAAAATGAACAGCCTCAATAAGCGATGTCTTCCCCTGTCCATTCTTCCCATATATTAAATTAAAATATCTGTCAAACTTCAACTTCCCATCTACAAGGCAACGAAAGTTATTAAAACTAATCTGATTCAAATACATCGCTATTTCTTTCCCTTTCTAATCTCTATAATAATTCTTTACAATTTTAAATTTATCTATGTTTTTAAATATTTTAATTTCTTCTTATTTTATATCCTTTTAACGAAATTTTGCTAAAAAATTTTTTTAATAGATTATATTGTAATAAAAATTTATAGAAAAGATATTAATTAATAAATCCACAAGAAATATTTGATAAAATATAGTTATACTGATTATCTGTAAGTAACTTTAACTATTTTCCCACAAAAAGCAACCCCAACAAAAGTAGCATCCTTAACACCTCTATCTTTTAACCCAACATCATACTTCTTCTCCATTATCTGCTCTATTGCCTCTTCCGAGACTTTCTCCAAATCATCTTCATTTTTCACAACTTTAAACTCTAGAATAAACCCTCTACTGTTCTTATTCTTTGGCTCAATTACAACATCATATCTTCCAAGGCCACTTTCTTCATTAGATTTTACATAATAATGATTATCCAGATAAAACATCATTCCTAAGACTAATCCGTGATAAAAGTCCTCATTTTTAGTATCCATAAAACTTGTTGATTTTAATAAAATATTTTGTAAATATTTTTGAAAAATATTGAATTTAAGGTTTTTAAGCCCCTCCATAGCCTTTCTAAACATACTTTCCCCAAAATTTACATCAATAAATTTTTTCCTAAAAAACTCCCTTACCTCCCTATTAGGCAATCTCAAGGAATACACATCCTCATAGTCTTCCCCAATTTTTTCATTAATAGTCAAATATCCACTAAATAAAAGAAGTTCCCAAATTTCCTCTTGCCCCATCAAACTGGATAAATCAGAATTGCCACTGATATTTTCTTCAACAGTTTCTCCATTAAAAAGAGCTTCCAAAGTTTCCATAATTTCAGAATCTGTATTTTTCAAAATCTGATTAATCAAGAAATTCCCAGAAGTATCAATCCAGTGAGAACCAATTTTTTTAGATTTTAAAAATTTTAAAATACTCCAAGGGTTATATACATCAGAATCACCAAATTTATAACCATCATACCAATTCTTAACATCAAAAAGTTCATACTTTACATCAAAATATTCAAGAGTTTCTTCAATCTCATCCTGATTAAAACCAAAAAACTCAGAATATTCATTTTCTAAAATAGAATAAACATTTAGATTATTCAAGTCAGAAAATATTCCAGCCTTAATAACCCTTATAATCCCAGTCATAACTCCCATTTTTAAATACTGGTTAGTTTTCAGTGCTTCTCCGTAAAATACTTTAAAAAACGTAACAGCATCATCGTAATAGTAATGTTCATAAGCTGAAATTAAGGGACTATCATACTCATCAATTAGCAAAATTACTTCTTTTTTATACTTATGAAATAATATTCTAGTCAAAAACAGCAAAGCATTTTTTAACTCAGACAAATCTGCGTCACCTAATAAATATTTCTTAAATCTAGGTAAGTCATACTCATCCAAATCCTTCAAAAGATACTTGTACTCAGAAAACAATTCTAAAACTAGCAGTCTAATTTCCTGTATTGCTTCCTCCCAAGTTTTTGCCTTTATGCTTTTCAGTGAAATAAAAATTACTGGATACTGTCCCTGTTCAGACATATATTCAGATTTTTCAATATCAAGTTCACTAAATAACTTTTTATTTTCTTCTTTATTTTCAATATCAAAAAAATATTTTAACATTGACATATTTAATGTTTTTCTAAATCTTCTTGGACGAGTGAATAAAATAACTTCTGAACCATCTTCTAAAATGTCTTCTATATGTTTTGTTTTATCAATATAGTAATAATTATTTTCAATTAAGATTTTGAAATCATTTATTCCTATTGGGATTTTCTTCATGTAGATTCCTCCTTTCAGAGAATTATTCTTTTTTGCTTTCTTCTGTTATATCAAAAAGCTTTAATTTTTCCACTGTAGGTAATCTATTTTCAGTAACTTTCTTTTGTACCATTTTTTGTTCATAGGAAAAATTATAAATTTTTTCTAAATTTTTCTTAAAAATTTCTTTATCTTTCAAAGAATTTTTTAATTGTTTCATATTATGTAATACTATATACAAAGCCAAAGACCGTGCTTGGCAATTTATAGATTTTTCATGATTAAATTCTACATCAGTAAAAATTTGATATTTTTTTATTTCTTTTAATTTTAGTTTCTTCTCTTTTATATTTATGTCTAATATATTTATATATAGCCAGTCATAAAATAATGTTTTGGGTTCAAGTTCCCATTTTTCACCATTATATAGAAAATATACAAGTTCCCCGCTTTCTCTTAATCTTTTATCTTTTTTAGCAGACTTTGAATCCTTATCTAAGATATCTAAAAATGGTCCTCCTTTTTCAAATTTTTTACTTGACTGAAACAACATTTCAACTGAAATGATTCTATCTTTCTTAGTTTTTATTGATAAATTAAATGCACTTAATTTAACACCTAAATCTATATCTGACTTGGTTGAAACTTCTAATATTTTATTTTCAAATCCCTCTTTTTTTTCTATATTTTCTTTAATAGATTTTATATTTTTTTCTTTTTGAATTTTAGCAAATCCGGGTGAAAATATGTATTCTATTTCTTTTTCTTCAACCTTATTATTAATAAGATCAATTTTAAAATATTTTTTCTTAGCCATTTTTTCCTTCTTTATTTTTTCAGATAGATAACCAATTTATTATATCATATTCCATTATATTTATATTATAAACATTTAATGATTTGTATTGAATTCCAGTTTGAATAATTATTTTATTAAAATACTGGATATCTATTTTTTGTGGTATCAATATTTCAGATTGTCTAGCATTTTTATATTCTTCCAAATTATAATTGTCAGTATCTCTTGGTAAATATATTTTTTCAAAATCTAAAGTATCAAATATTTCGTCTTCATCATATAAAATAGCATCATTACAAATGGCATTTTTATTAGTAAATTTTACTCCAGAAAATTTTAATACCTCTGGAGATATTAAAATAACAACTGGTTTTTCTAAATTTTTATAATATATTGCAGCTGGAATCATATCATAAAAAGGTGTATATGCTAATCTAACATATTTTGATAAACCCCAATGTTTATCTATATTTCTTGAATCTTGGCTAGAGGAATATTTTACTTCTGCATTTTGACTTTCTAATTCATCTAAACTAAGTAACCCATTTTCCAAAATACTTTCTAAATTATTAAATTCTGTAACATGAACTAAACCCATATTTAATTCTATTAATTTGTCATATATCTTCCCCATTTTATAAACTCCCTTCAAAATTTCCTACCTCTTTTTAAGAATAACCCCCAATTTCTCATAATTAGCATTAACCCCATCATCTAAATCCAATGGAATCTTTTGTTCAACAATATGTTTCACCTCATTAGCATATTCTCTTAATTCTTTTAACAATGTATCTAATTCTTTTAATTGTTTTTCAATATTCTTCTTTTCTTTTGCTGATATATCATCATCTGATAACTGTCTTTCTATAAACTTTCTCTTATTTTCTAACATTTCTTGATAAGGTATCAAATAATCTGCTCTCACTCTTGCAACTGTTAAAGGTTCATATCTGTGCATATAGAATAAACAAGAAAAAGCATTTTTCTTTCCACTATTCATTAGCCAATAAATTGGTCTCTTTTGATATCTTTGTAAATGGTCTGCATAGAAATCTTTTATGAAATATGTTCTAATAATTTCTTCAGCAGGTTTATTATCTTTATTTCCTAATGCTTCTGCAATAAAATTAAGATTATCTTTTAAACTTTCTTCTTCATAAACAAACTTTGTAAATTCTTTTACCTTTTCAACTATATCATTTAAAAAATCTTTCTCATCTGTTATTGGGATAACACCAAATTCATCAGGTAAAAATTTACTTTCAATTTCTTGTCGTATTTCTCCATCAGTACCTTTAATGATAAACTTATTTTCTGATAATTCCAATATATCATTACTATTTGCTATAATAAGTCCAGATTTATTTATTGAATATCTACCCATAATACAACCAACAGCATAAGATAAAAATTGTTTTACTAATTCATCTTTATTAAATTCTAAACTAACTCCTCTATCATATAAATATTTTTCTGATTCTGATGAAAATTCTTTGGTAATACTATTATCAATTTGAATAATAGTAGCTTCTTTTTTTAATATAGTAATATCTTCAAAAGCCACTTTTTCATCCATTTCATCTTGTAAATCATAAATTTCTATAAAAAGTCTATTTAATTCTTCTTCATTTTTATGTAGTTGAACAAAATTATCTCTCCAATGATTACAATAATTTTCATAAGCACTCTTTAAATCTTTTCCATCAATTAAAGATAGTTTTTCAAAATCCCAAGAAGTTTCTCTTGAATCCCACTCTTCTTTGGAAATATCTATATTTTGTTTAACTAAAATATTAAACTTTTCGTTTTTTATTATAAAATATGGAACTTTTACTAAATCACCTATTTGTAAATGTAAAGTTGGATTTAAAATTTTAGTTATTACATAAATCAATTTATTATTTAAAATCCCTAATAGATTTTTTTGTTTTGACTCGTCTATAAAATAACTCATTCCTGTTACATCATAAAGAAAGCCATTAGAATAATATCTAAAAGAATTTCCAGAAGAAGTTATGTCTGTCCAAGAAATTGATTCTTTAAAATAATATTCAGTATTTTGAGGTCTTGATCTTAACTTTCCTTTCTCATCATAGAAATTTTTAATCTCATATCCATCATTTTCCCAATTAACTAAATATTCTTGATTTCCATACCATTTTCTAAATTCTCCACCTTTATTATATGGAAACCATTTCTTTTTACTTTCTAATGCTTCCTGTGAATTTGAGATATTATAGCCAATTTTATTATAATTAACTTCATTCCATAATCTCAAAAATCTATTATTATCTGCTGTTGCTAACCCTTGTTTTGCCTCTCCAATATCTCCTAATTTTTGATTTTTTTCAAATATTTCTCTTATCTTATCACTTACCCAATAAGCTATTGGACTTCCTGGTATCTTTACAAAATCTTTTTGTTTAGCTTGAAATCTCCAATTACAATTTGGATTTTTAACAGCTTCTAATGTTTTTATAGGTTGATTTTTAGCACCTTTAAAATCTGAAAGTCTTATATATTCACCTTTTTTATCTGTATAACTATTTTGTAATACAAAAGTACAAATAGGAACTGTTGCATCTTCAAAACCTGAATATTCTAATTGAATTAAACTTGATATAGTTTTTCCTTCAATAAATATTTTTCTTAATTCTTCATAAGATTTTATAAACATCCATACAAATGGTGACATAAAAGCTAAATAGCCTTTTCTCTTTGTTATTTCACCACATTTTATAAAAAACACTGCAAACAAATCACTTTTTACATCAGAGTAATTTTTATCAATATACTCTTTTAAAATTCCATTCATTCTACTATTTCCCATATAAGGTGGATTAGTAACAGTTATGTCAAATTTATCTGTCATTATTGTGTGTTGTTTTATTAAATTTTCAATAAGCTCTAATTCCTCATTAATATCTATAATCATCTCATCTTCATTAAATATTAATGTTTCTTGTTCATTATTATAAAAACTTTCTTTTAGTATATTAGATTCTCTTTCTAATATTTCTTTATCAATAGATTCTAATTTTAAAATACTTCCATATTCTTTTGCATCTTTAAAGTCTTCTATTATTTTATTAAGATTATTTAAGTTATTAGCTTCTATTCTATTTTTAATTCTTTCAGATAAACTATTGCTTTCTTCTATTATTAAAGTATTTAATTTAAAATCTTCTTCTCTTTTTAACACTGAAAACAGTCTTGAAAATTTTTCTCTTGCTTTCATCATAAGTGCAAATGAAGCCAATTGTCCTGCTCTTTCATCTATTTCTAATCCATATAGATTATTTTTTAATATTGATAAAATACTTTCTTTTGTGCTCCAACCAAGATTTTCATACATCTCAAATAATAAATCAAAAGCATAAACTAATATATGTCCACTTCCCATTGCTGGATCCAATATTTTTATATCTTCTATCTTTATTTTTTCTGAATTTTCTTCTTTTTCTGAATCTATATAATATTTCCAATTATCTTTAAGATTTTCATTTATTCCAGTTGATTCTAGTGCTAATTTTCCTAATGAATTTTCTACCATATATTTTACTATCCAATCTGGTGTAAATAATTGTGTTGCTGGTGCTATATATTCTTTATTTATTTTTGATTTCTTCATACTACCATTATATACAACTTCTCTTTTTTCTGAATTATAATATTGATAAAGCCAACCTATCAGCTCAATTGGAGCTTCTGCTCCTATTTCTTCTCTAAGTCTTACTAACAATGAATTTTCCATTAATAAACCTGTTGGAAATAGAATATCTGAATAAGTTCCTTTTTTCTTAAACATAAATGGCATAATATTTGATAAATCTTCACATTTTTCTTCCATCAAAATAGAATAAAGTTTTTCTATTGAATTTGGTGTATTTTCATCTCTTAAATTATGTAATTCTTTTTGTAAATCACCATCTAAATTTTTAAAAAACTCAAATTCATAATAGTTATCAATTATTACAGGTTCATTTTTAATACCATTATTAAATATCATTTTCTCTTCAATATATCCATTTGCTTCCATAAATGCTAATGCTGTTAGTCTATTGAACCAAGTGTAAGCACTTTCTTCTATGAGTTCTTCATAGCCAACTTGTTTATATTTTCTAATTAAACTATCATAGCTGTCTTTTGGATAAAGTGTTCCTTTTATTTCAACCTCTTTTCCTATAACTTTTGCTTTTTCTATTCCATTTTTAGTTATTCCAAGAATTTCAAGCCTTGTTTTCATTTTTTCCATTAATTCTTTTCTTGCTTCTATTGCAAAAATCTTTAAGTTACTTTTATTCATTTCCCCCTCCAAAATTATTAATGTTTATTTAATTACAATCCAATTACCATCACGCTTTGATCCAATTCTTTCTATCATCTTTTTTTCTTGTAATTTTTTAAGTGTTCTTTCAATAGTTCGTTTTGTTACACCTATCTTTTCTGCAAGATTATCAGAAGTAAAACTTGGATTTTCAATCAAAAATTGAATTACTTTCTTTTCTGTTTTATTCAAACCGACATTCAAACCGACATTCAAACCGACATTTTTTTCATTTTTTTGATTAATTACTTTTTCATCAAATGGAATTGTGCAACAAATATAGTTGTTACCAATTTCAAAAACTTCTTCTCCATACCTATTTATAATTGTTGGAACACCATGTCCTGTATGCTCTGTAAGTCCCATATTTAAAAAGACTCTCATTAAGGTTATATTTCTTGGTTTACTAATTCCATCAAAAAATTGTTTTCTAGTCATTCCACTTGGAAGTCCTCCATGTGAAAGTATTTCTAATCTATCATGAAACATTGAAATTTGAGGTTCTGTGATTGTCCAATCATTATGAACAAAGGCATTTAAGATAGCTTCATTTACACAATCATAATCAAATAAATATATATCTTTTCGTGGTCGTGTTGTAGTATCAGAAATACAAATATTTTCTGCTTCTAATCTATTTTTTATTTTTTGATATGTTGTTAATAGACAACCATATCCATAGTCATTTCGCTCTGATATTGAGGCTTTATTCCTTCCTTGAAATTTTACAAATATAAATGGGATATTATTTCTATCTGATAGTAGTTCTGCTAATAGATTATATTCACCATCTTCATTTCTTAAATTTAAGTTTGTTTCAAAAGACTTTTCATCTAAATGGTAACCTTTTTCAGAATAATATATTTTTAATTCTCTAAATGATAAATTTGCTAAACTTGCTCTTTTCTTAAGCATATATTCTGTATCTATAAATTTTTTTTCATACCTTATTTTTATTTGTTCTATTGTCATTTCTTTACAGGTCGTTCCTATCCTTATTGTACAACCATGTGATGAAAAACCATATTTCTTTTGACAGTATATATGCTTCCTACCTTTATTTATATTAAGAATAATAATAGTTTTTCCTTCTTCAAATCTTAGTTCTGAACTAATTTCATCTTGGGGATTTGGCTCAATTTGTGTTGTTATAATATCTGAAATTTTTCTCAAAGTTTCATCTATTTTATCTACTCCTACTACTGTTCCATCATCTTTTACACCAATAAGAATTGTCCCACCATTTCCATTGAGGAAAGAAACTATTTCTTTACAAATTATATCTGTATATTTTTCTTTTAATTCTAGTTTTTCTGATTCAATATATTTTTTCATTGAGATATACCTCCATAAAAAATTATATCATATTTACGACATTTTTAAAATATAAACCGACAATAAAATGTCGGTTTATATTTTAAAAATTACTACAACTTAAATTTTTCTAAAAAAATTGAGGCTCTTATAGAACCCCAATCTTTATATTAATATTCTTTAAAAATCTCCTCTATTAAAATAATTAGTTTATCTTTTAAATCTTCCTTTGATGAGATTGAAAAAGCATAGTAAGGAATATCTTCTAATTTAGACTTGTCAGAATGTATTTTTCCTTCTTTATATTTCTTATTATTTTTAATTTTATTAAAATTTATTTTATTATCACAAAAACAACCAATAGAAATATGTGCATCTATTATTTTTTTATTAGAATCTAAAATTTTTTCTTTAACTTTTTTATTTGTTTCATCAATTTTGCTTTCTGTTAATGTCTTTTTACATTCAATAACTATAATTTTATAAATATCTTTATATTTTACTTCAAAAATAATATCAATTTCACAGAAATTATTTTTATTAGAGAAAAAATTAAATTTTCTTCCAGAATAAATATTAGTGATTTTAAACTCAGAAATATTAATGTTTTCTAAAATCATAGTACAAAAATCTTCAAACCAATATAGTTGATAATACTGAATTAAATATGGATTTAAGGAATAAACAGCATCCTCAGTATTTAGCAATATATCATGTAAATACAGTACTTTTTTCTTTGAATCATTTATATTTATTTTAGAAAAAGTTGATAGCATATTCATAACTTGTTTAATATCTTTTATTTTTTGGGGGTATCCCTTTAATTCTAGTATTTTTTCTAAAAAGTTATTATTAATATATCCTTTTTCATCTATTTCTTTAAATATTTCAAAAAAAATTTTACAAAAATCGTCATCAAGAGTTTTCTCTAAAAAAGACTTACACTGAGAATTAATTTTTAATCTTTCAGTTGGAATAATGCAATTTTCTAATTGTATCCACTTTAAATTCTTCTTATTTTCAAGAGAAATTTTTTCTTTCTCACAATATTTAAAAAATTTTTCTGTAAATAAAAGTAAACCTTCTAATGAAAAAGTCCTAATGGCTAAATGAAGTTCTGATTTAAATATGCTAAATCCAATAAATATAATATTATTTTGAATTTCATTTGTATCATATAATAAAAAATCTATATACTTTACTTTCATATCATGAAATAAATAGGTTTCTCTAAATGGAATTTCTGTTTCATAATTTTTAATGTACTCTATTAGTTCAGAAGGTTTAAGATTAAAAAATTTTATTTTTTCAGTTTTTTCTCCTATTATTTCTTCAAACCAATATCTAACATCTAAAACACTGTCAAATTCTTTTTTTATTACTACTCTATATACTGGTAAAGGTGAGATATTAGAATCTGTTTCTATAAAAGAATAATTATCAATACTAAAAAATTCTTTATCTTTAAAAACTTTGATATTTTTCATTTTTACTACACCTCTAATTCTTGAAGATAATCAGCTACATTTTCAATATGATTTGGATTATTAAATATCTTTTCTAATTTAATATATACATCCTTGATATCGTAAAAAATTATATCTATTCCTTCAAATGAAATATCATTTATTCCATTTTGATAAGGATACATAACAATTGTTTTATCAATTTTTTCATTTATTTGTTCTTTTTTTATTGTATTGTATCTTTTTTTTAGATCAGAAGTACTAGCTTTTTCAGTAACAACAATATAATAACTTGTTTTTGTAGAATCTTTTAATGTTTGATAAACCCCTTTCTTTTTACTTGAATAAATTATCTCTTCATCACTATTTTTTAAAATATATTCAAGGGTATCACATAAAATAGATTTTTTAGAAATAGAAGTTGCTAATTCCCATTTTTTTTTAAAATTATTAATATCTATTCTAGTTTTTTTATTTTCTTGAGAAATTTCCTTATAATCTTCTAAAATCTTCATAATAGTTTGAGTATAGCTTCTATAATTTGGATTATTTTTTATATTCTCATCTACAAATACTTTTGTTAAAATTTCATTGACATAATCATCTAATTTAATTTCATAGTATTTTTCATATCTATCTTTTATCATATTAAATAAATTTTTTATATCTTCTTCTGAATTAATTTTGTCTATTTGATAAGTCATAATACTTTTTCTAGAATCGTATGCTGGATCTATAATTCTATCTAAGTTATTTCTATTAATTTCTGTTTCTTTGGTTTCACTTTCAGCCAATATAAAAAATAAATTTTTAAAAACCTCTAAGTAATCAGTAAAATATTTTATATCTTTAAAAAATGAATTTATAAGCTCTTTATTTCTCCAAGAATAAATATGTTCATATTCATCTAAAGTAAGTATAAAATAATGGTTCTTTTTTTCTAAATACTTACAAATTAATCTAATAACCTCAAAATAAAAATCATCTCCTAAATCTTCTTTTTTTATTTCAAAAGTATTTAAATAACTATCTAAGTAATCTCCACTTAAAATAGCTATAACTTTAGCTTGCTTTTCTAAATTTTTTTCTTTTACTGCTTCTACTGCTTCATAAAGTAATAGTGATAATTTTGAATTAATATCTAAATCTTCTTTTAATTTTTCCATTGTTAAAATTTTACTTTTATCTTTATAAGCTGGTATTACAAAAAAATCTACCATTTCTTTTATTAATTTTTTTCCAATTCCTTTTAAAATTGTAAGTTTCAAATTAATTTCTTCTTGTCTTATAGAAACTTTTTTTACTATAATATTTTCAAAATTGGAAAAGAAAGAATATATGGTTTTTAAAAAATGAGATTTCCCATTTCCATAATGACTTCTTAAATAAATAATTTGCATACTTGAAGATTTTTTAGAATCAAAAAAATCTGAAAATTTTTTTATTAGCTTATTTTTTAATATACCTTGATTTACTAAATATGAAGGAGATTCTGGTGCAGTTCCAATTTCAAAATGCTTTAATTCTATTCCAATTTCTTTCATGGTTAAATCTTTTAACCTATCTTCAAAAATTTTATTACAATCATTTGGACTTATTTTCTTTTTCATTATCCAACTCCTTTAATAAATCTTCTTCTATTCTAATATGAGTAAATAAATTTTTATTGATTTCATAAATTTTATTTTTTGTTGCCCAATTAGGTAACATCAATAATTCAATTTTAAAATATATTTTTTGATATTTAATTATTTCATTTAATATAATAACAATATCTATATTTTTATCTGTTTTTTTTAATTCATTTTCAACTAATTCAAGTGCCACTACTTCCTTAAATTTCTTAGCAACTTTTAAATATGAATTCTGCAATAATTTTGATAGTTCCTTTATTCTTTCTAAATAATTACTCAGCAAATCAATTATTTTTAACAAAGTAACAATTGGTCTTATCCACCTAGTTAAATTTTTTTCATCTATAAATGAATATTTTAATTTTAATTTACTCACTATACTTTTTAAATTATATGTATCTAATGACTTGACTATGTCAATTATCTCATTTATTTCATTAGAATTATTTTCAATTACCACTTTTTTTAAAATTTCTTTTAATAAACTAGAATTTTTAATTAATTTTTCTCTGTCATAATTCAGAAGAATATTACCCTTTTCTATTTTAAAAAGTCCTATTCTTTCCAAGTTACTACGATAATGATGTGGAATTTTCTCCTTTTTCTTGATAGTTGCAATAGCTCTATCAACATCGTTAATATTCATATTATTTTTTAAATGTATAAGGATTTTTAAATATTCTTCTTCATTATTTGGTAAATGTGCAAATGATGACCAAGCCATTATTTTTACTTCCTTTCTAATTCTAATTCAAGTTTTAAAATTACATCTTCAAAAGATTTTTCATATTCTATTTCTTCTTTTTTTTCTATTATATGAATATATTTTTTTCTAAATCTTTTTTGAATATTTTTAGGTGGATTAATTATTTTAAGATTTTGTAAATCTTTAATTGTGATATATTTACTTCCTGAACCTCTTGATATTGCTTTTAATTGTATTTGTCCATATTTAGTTGCTAAATAAATTGTTAAATAATAAGGATCAATATTTTCAGTATCTAAACAAATAATACAGTCACTTATAACTGAATTTTTAAATTCTTCAGTTACAATAGCTATTTTACCTATACATTTTCTTCCAACTCTTCCAATTAGTATATTTTCAACTTGAACATAATTTCTTTCAAAATATTGTAAATTTTCTTTTACATATTTTTTATTTTTATTTGAAATATATAGATATTTTACATCAGTTGTATGTAAAAAACGAGTACCTTTTTCTGCAATTAAATCTTTATTATTCGCTAATGTTCTTCCTCTTTTTGAATTGACTATAAATTCTTTCAACATTGAAACTGGATATTTACAAGAATCTTCTAATACCTGAAATTCTTGTAAAAATTGATAATTTTCTAAATCAAATCTTTTACTTTTGGATATATCTATTGTTGTATACTCTTGTAAATTATAATTATTATCCAAATATTCAATTGTAATATTAGTTTGATTATTTTTAGTTTCCTTTTCTTTTTTTTGTAAAAGAAGTAAGCAAATATCTGTATTTATTTTTTTAAAACAATTATCAAAAATTTTTATAATTTTATGTATTGTAACTTTTTTAAGTATATCAGTTCTTAAATCATCATAAAGTTCAAGAGATAAAAAACCATAAGGTAAAATAATACAAATGTACCCTCCCTCACGAATAATTTCAATATATTTTAATAAAAAACGAATTTCTATTGGAAACAATAAATTTTTGTCTCCAATATTAATCAATTTACGATCTAAAAAATCAAAGGGAGGATTAGCTAATACTAAATCAAAACCTCTTTTAGATATAATGGAGCTATATTCTTTCCAGCTATTAATTTTATCTCCAAGACTATCACCTAAGAATGTTTTGATATATGGATTTTTCTTATGTATTTTCTCTAATAAAATCTCATCAATATCACTACCTAAATAACTTGCATTGCTCCATCTCTTCTTAGCTGATTCTAGTAAAGCACATTCTCCCATACTTAAATCAATTACTGTATTTATATTGTCATCTGGAATTAAATTTACCATAAAATTAGATAAAATTTCAGGAGTGAAATATTGTTTATGTTTATGAGTATTTATAGAATCTTTTGACATTTATACTTCTCTCCTTATTTTGATTTTACTTAATTATAAGTATAAATTATTTATGTTAATTTTTCAATCTTAATTATGTTTTTATCCAATATCAACAATCTTATTATTTTTAATAGCTTCAAGCATTTCATCTTTTAACTTTTCAATATCTTTCTCAATAGCTGAAATATAATCTTTCACTTGTTCTTCACTTTCTATATTACTTTTTGAGTTTATAGAAATTTTTCTTAATTTCACTCTTTCTTTTTTCTTAGCTTTTCCATTGATTTCAGCATTAAAATCTTCTTTATCTTTAATTGCTTTTGCAATAGTTACACTGACATTTTTAATATCACTTTTAGCTATTTCATCTTTATAATTATTGTATGTAGATTTTATACTTTTTCTAAGCTCATCAATATCAGTTTTATCTTCTGCAACTTCATTAAGATAATTTTCTAATTTCTCAATTTCTTTTTTAGCAGAATTTTTATATTCTTCTTCAAAATTATTAACAATATTTTCTAACTTTTTAGATTTCATAAATATTGCCATATCATTAGAATTTTCTTTATTATTAACTTCTTTTTCTAAAAATTCATTTAACTTTTCTTCTAATTTTTTTATTATTTCTGGATTATCTTTTAATTTTTCAAAAAACTCTTTTTTATACTTTTCAACTTTTTCTTTTAAGGAAGTTTTTTCAATTTCTATAAGTTCATCTTTGGCTTTATCCAATTCAGAAATTAAATCATCAAACTCTCTAATTCTTTCATAAATATTTTTATCAAGCCTAATTTCTTCAATTATTTTATAGGCATTAGTTTCTTTTAAACTACCAATATAATCTTTATATTCCTCAATTTTATTTATTTTTTCAATAGCTTTATCATATCTTTCTTTTTTAGAGCTTGTAAAAAAATCAAAAACTCCATCAACTTTACCATATTCTTTTAATAGTTCATCTTCCATTCCTAAGAAATTTTTAAGAATTTTTTCAGCATTATCCTTAGATAAAATAATTTCATCTAAAAGGTCTATCCAATCATTTAATTCTTTTTTTCCTGGATATTTACTATGTTCACATTCTATTTTATAGCTCTTTGCTATCCCAATTTTTCTTTTTAAAATCTCTAATAAATCTTCTTTTGGAGAATCAAGAGTAACTTCACCTGTATCTTCTTTAATTGTTTTAATTTCTTTTAATAAATTATTAACTTTTTTTATAAGTTCAGGATCTATTTCTTCTCTTAATGAAATTACAATTTTCTCAAGATTTTTATTTTGCAATTTTGTAAGTAAATTTGTTGCAGTATTTTCATCTGTAACAAGAACTTTTGATTCCTGTAAATCTATTAACTTATATTTCCATAACTCCCCAACTAATCCATTGATTGTAAGTTGTCCCCAACCATAAGGAGTTCTCAAATAATATTCACTTATATTTTTTAATGTTATTGGAGTATCTCCTCTTTTTTCAAGTAATGTTATTCTTTCTAATACTTCTTTTATAGCTTCAGAATTTATATTACTTTCAACATCTTTTTTAATATCAAACAATATTCCATTTTTTTCTGTGTCATAAACATAAGATAATATATTTCTTATTTCAGCTTCATCATAAGGCTTTTTAACAAGTTTTGCCTTATGAAATCTATGATTTGCCAAGGCTTTTAAACTTTCTTCAATTTTTTTAGAAGCATCTTTTGTCTTAATATCTTGCTTTTGTCCATAAACAAAGACTTCTGCTTCCCCTATAAGTCTTTCTAATTCACTTTTAATTCTTCTATCTCTTATTTTATTTTCTCTTTGTTTTATTTCTAATATTCTGATAATAGATTCTCTTTCATTATCTTTTTGTTTATTTCTAATATATGATTCCACCTTTAAAAATAGTTTAATTTCATTTCTATAAGTTTCATCATCTTTTACCAGTCTTAATATTAGGTCACTTTCTGGTCTTGTACCCACAATAGCAACATTATCATAATCATCTGCTCTTTCAGTAAAAATAGTTATTGCTAAATCTTCTCCAGATTTAGAATAAACTGTTTCATCAATAGTTCTAGTAAAATTATATTTATTTCCTGTTTCTTCCATTAGAATACTATTCTTTGTAAATATTTCCTTAAAAATATATGAATCAATCTTTTCATCAATTTTCTTTAAGTCGATATCTTCTCTTTCAATTTCTCTATTTATATCTTGTTCTTCATTTGTTAAGAAATAATAATTTTCTCCATCTTTTTGAATTAAGACTTCTTTTTCTAATTTTTCTAATGCTTTTTTTATTTTCTTTTCAAGTTCTATCCTATCACAATCCATAGAGTCTACCATAAAACTTGTTAAATTATTTAAAGTAGGTTCTATTCCATTAATTCCTTTTAATAAGAATAAAAGTTTTAATACTTCTAAGCCAAAATCATCTATTCCCTTTTCATTTCTTGCGTGAATAAATGGTCTTCTTACATTGTCTTCTAAAAATTGTTCTATTGATTCATAAAAATAATTAAATGGCACAAGTATTCCTATATTTTTATCTTTTACTTTTATTCCTGCTTCTTGGAATGAACTCAATAAAGATCTTTCTCCTCTTGACATATGTTGCCCAGAATGTCCCATATTTCTAACTTTTTCAAATACTTTTTGTAGTAGATTAAATTGATAAGCAACAAAAGGATATGTTTCTGAAAAATCTTTATTATCATCATATAGAGGTAAAGTCATTGTTTTTTCAAAATGTATTAAATTTTCAATTTCAACTCTCTTTTTATCAAAGATTTTTTCTAAATCTTCTCCTTCTATTTTTTTCTTAATAAGCAGTCTTTTCTTAATAACTTCATCAATATTTCCACTTGATAAAGCAAGCATTGTTTTAAATCTATCTTGAATTTTAGAAAAATCATTTTTTCTATGTTCACTATTATTTAATATAGAACTTAAATCTTGTTGTGATGTAACTCCAACCCAAACTCTGCCTTTAAATTTAACTCCCAAAGTTTCAACTAAGGTTTGTAAGTTTAACATAAGTTTTGAATTATCACCAATATATTGACCTATTTCATCCACTAAAAAAACTATTCTATGTTTAGAACCCTTCATTTTTAAATAATTTTCAAGTATATCTCTGAAACTTTCAGCACTTATAGACCTAACTACATCTCTTTCAAGCCATCTTTCTGCACTCTCTCTACTCATAATTTTTAATTTTTCTATAACATCAAGAAAATCATCTGAATGAAAATCTAAATTTCTATTTGCATCTTTCCAAGTTTTTCCAGATTCTTCTTCAAAAACCTTCTTAAATTCTTCTAGTTTCCCATCTTCCCAAAGTTTTCTTTCAAATTCTGCTATTTCTATATCATCTCTTGTAAAACCTAAATATTCGTTAAATTTTTTTAAAAAGGCAAGTGCTATACTATCTTTATTTTGGTATGTATCTTGATCACTTACATTATCTATATTGAATAAAATTACATCAGTTGGAATCTCAGCAGCTTTTTCAATATTTCCCATTAAAATTGCATCATCTATTTTATCTTTAAAAAAATCTACAACTTTTTTTCCATCATAGGTATTGTTTTCTAAAATATGTCCTATCATTTTTAAAAAATGTGATTTTCCTGAACCAAAAAAGCCAGAAATCCATACTCCCATATCCTCTGTTGGGAAATTAATTGAATCAACATATTTATCAAAAAATTTTGTTAATCTTTCTCTAATTTCTTCTGTAACAACATATTCATTTAATTCTGTAATTACAGTGTCTTTTTCATTACTATCTGCCTTTACAACCCCATTAATTTTTCTTTCAATATCTTTTTGCAAAATATTTTTTATAGCTAAATCAGACATATTTATCCCCCTAATAAAATTTATTTATGTGTTTTATTATTTTAACATATTTTTTAAACTTTGTTTAATATTAAAACTAAAATTTTATATTTTTCACTTGATTAAAAAATTTATTGTAGTAGAATAAAAATATAATTAGTTTTTATTCTTAGGAGGGGTATCTATGAAAAAAATTATTATTTTCTTATTGTTAATTTTATCAATTTCTATATTTAGTCAAGAGAAAAAAGAATATGACCTGTATTTAATAAAAGATGAAGGAAAGCTACTTTCTTATAATGATGACATAGAAGAAGATGATGAAGAGTATGATATGGATGAGTATGATTCAGAAGAAGAAAATCCATATTATTGGGAAACTTATATTGAAGATGATACAGTAGAAAATGATATGGATCTCTATGAAGCCCCAATAGAAGATGACACAGAAAAAAATATGGCAGATTTTAGGAAAAAATAAGTGGGTGTTTTTTAACTGCACCCACTAAAAATATTTTTAATTTTATTCAGTTCTTAATGCATCAATAGGATTTAGTTTAGCAGCTCTTCTTGCAGGACTCACTCCAAAAATAACTCCAACTATTACTGAAATACTTAAAGAAGCTATTATAGAAGCCATTGAAAATATTGGTTTTATTCCAACAACTGCACCAGTAAGTAAGCCAAAAAGTATTCCTACAACCATACCAATAAGCCCACCAAAAACAGTTAAAATAATAGATTCAAATAAAAATTGTTTTAAAATATCTCTATTTTTTGCTCCTAAGGCTTTTCTAATTCCTATTTCTTTTGTTCTTTCTACAACAGTAACAAGCATTATATTCATAACACCAATACCTCCAACAAGTAGTGAGATACTTGCTGCTAAAGTTACAAAAATACTAAGAGTTGATAAAATTTTATCAAAAGATTCTATATCATTTGAAACAGCATTTGTAACATAAAGGTTTTTAGCATTTTTATTAAATTCTAATATCTCTTTTGCTTCTAACATAGCTTTACTTATCTCATTGCCATTTTTTGCTTCGATAATTAAACTATCAAAAACATCAGGGTCTTGGTTAAATGAAATTGCATAAGCTTTATATGGCATTCTAAATATTACAGGGAAATTATCTCCATCACCAAACAATTTTCCAAAAGATTCATAGGGACTTTTAAATACTCCTATTATTTTATATGAATGTCCTGCTTTTTTTCTATCTCTACTTATTTCAACAGTTTGTCCTAAGGCTAATTTTATATCACCAAATAATTTTTTGGCAGACATATTATCAATAGTTATAACTCTTTCATTTGTATCATATTCAAAAGGCAAAAAATTTCTTCCACTCATTATAGTAACTGGTGATATTTTTTCAAAATCTTCTGTACTTACATCACCAAAAGCAAAGTATGGTTTGTTATCCTTCATCATTTGAAATCTATCTTCTATACTTGCAGCAACAGCTTTAAATTTATTTGAAGCCTTTAACATATTTACAGTTTCTAAAGTGAAATAATCTCTATACTTAAAATTTTCATTTTTATAGTTAATATTTACAGTAAATTTACCATAACCAACCTTTTTTAAATCACCTAAAATACTATCTCTACCACCATTACCTATTGCCCACATAGCAATAACAGAAGATATTCCTATTATTATTCCAAGCATAGTAAGTAGAGTTCTTAATTTATTAGTTTTTAAAGTAGCTAAGCTTCCTTTTAATATATCAAAAAAACTCATATTATTTCTCCATCTTTAAATACAATTTTTCTTTGTGCTATCTCTCCAATATTTGGCTCATGGGTAACAATTACTATTGTCTTTCCCATTTTATTTAATTTTTGTAAAATTTCAATTATTTCTGCTTCGGATTTACTGTCTAAGTTCCCAGTAGGCTCATCAGCAAGAATAATACTAGGATTATTTACTAAGGCCCTTGCAATAGCAACTCTTTGTCTTTGTCCTCCAGAAAGTTCATTAGGTCTATGATGAGTTCTATCTTTTAAACCAACCATCTCTAAAAGTTCATTGGCTCTTTTATGTCTTTCTTCCTTAGGAACTGAAGAATATATCAAAGGTAACTCAACATTTTCAAGTGCAGTTAATCTTGGTAAAAGATTAAATGATTGAAATATAAAACCAATTTTTTTATTTCTAATTTCACTTAATTCGTTTTCAGTAGATTTTGATATATCTATTCCATCAAGAATATATTTTCCTTCATATTGATTATCAAGACAACCTAGAATATTCATCATTGTTGATTTTCCACTACCACTACTTCCCATTATAGCTAAGAATTCTCCTTTATCTACTTTAAAAGAAATATTTTTTAATACTTGTAATTCTAGTGAACCATTTTTATAAGTTTTATTTACATTGTCTACTGTTATTATCATTAATTTCTCTCCTTATAAATGAATCACTAATTTACAACTACTTCTGCTTCATCAGCAGGGACAGCAGCAGCTTCTTGACTTACATTAGGATTCTCTCCCTCTGTAAGCACTAATCCATCACTCAATCTATTATCTGGTGTTGTAACTAATATTTCTCCAACATTTAAACCAGAAGTAATTATAATATTATCTCCAACTATATTTTTTACTGTAACTTCTTTTCTTTTAATTGTATTTTTATTATCAATAGTGAAAACAAAATATTTTCCATCTTCACTTTGAAGAGCTATCTTAGGTATTATGATGTTTTTTTCATCAGCTTTTAATTGTAAAACTGCTTTTATCTTAAATCCTGGAACTAAATTTGGAATAACTTCTTTAGTTTTTACTTCAGCTTCTAAAACATTTTCTGATGTTAAAGTTGAAGTTGTAGAAAGTCTTGAAATTTTAGTAATTTCTCCTTCATATACTTTATCATCATCAGAAATATCTTGTCTAACTTTTACACTTTGTCCTAATTTTACCGATTGTGAATTATATTCAGGTATTTCAACTATAACTCTTAAATCATTAGAATCTATTATTTCTAAAAGTGAAGAATCTGTATCAACCAAATAATTTTCTTGAGCCTTTAAGTTTGATACAACTCCATCAACAGGACTTCTAACTTCTGTTGCTGTTTTATTTAAAACTTCTGTAAACTCATCAATATTTAATTGAGATACTCTAGCATTATCTTCTAAATTTCTAACTTCATCCTTACTTGCTCCACCAAGCTTATATAATTCTCTAGTAGTCTTTAGATCTCTTTGTATTTTTTGTAAATTAATTCTTTCTTTTTCAATATTTCTATTTAATTTATTAGATTCATCATCATCAAAAGTCATAAGAACTTGCCCTTTTTCAACAAAATCTCCATTTTTTATAAAGACTTCTTTAACTTTTAATTTTTTATCAACAAATATTCCTATTGGATTATTAGCTTTTATATAGCCATTTAGATTAAGAGTTCCAATTTCATCAGTCTTTTTAACTTCCATATATGAATAATCATTAGTATAAATTTTTTCTTTTTTATTTCTATGAGTTAAATAATAAACTAAACCTAAAATAATTAATATTAAAAGTATTATAAACTTTAATTTTCCTTTAAATATATTTTTCACTTTTCCACTCCACTATCTTTTAATTTTTATTTTATAAACAAAGGCATTTAAAGCATTTTTAGCTTTTTTAGTTTCTATTTCCTGAGATAAATATTTATTATATTCATCTATAACATCTAAATAACTTGATTTACTAAGTTCATATTCTTTTTCTTTTATTTGATATTTCTTGTAGGCAATACTAGATTTTTTATCTCCAATAGATGCTAATTTTGCCAGCTCATTGTATTCAGACTTCAATTTAATTTTTTCTGCATTTACAACTCTTATTTTTTCATTCAAATCATTTTTTAAATTTTCAACTTCCAACTCATTCAATTTATACTCAGAATCTGTTGAAAATAATTTCTTTGAAAATCTGATAGTAAATAAATCTTGATCTCTGTAATATCTATCTCCTCTTAAACTTCTATCAACCCTTTCATATCCTAAATATAAATCTGGCATATATCTGTCATAGTTACTATAACTTTTTCTTTCTTCTGACATTGATAAACTTAATCTAAGTTCTTCAACTTCATCTTTCATATAAGTATTTAAAATAGAATCAATACTTTCATTATTTTCAACAAAATCAAGTAACTTATAGTTTTCAAAATCTATGTTATAATCAGTTTTTCCAATATCATAAAGACTTTTTAATTTTGTCTCTAAAATATCAATTTGTAATTTAGAATCTTCTGCTTCTAATTCAGCACTTTCCAAATTTATTTTTGGACTAGCTCCTAGTTCATAAGATTTTCTAAATTTTTCTAAATCAACTCTATAATGTTCATAAGCCTTTTTTTTGTATTCTAATTCATTTTGTGTATTTAATATATCCTGATATAAACTTATTAAATTTATTTTTTTAGTTTGAATATCTTTATCATAATTAATCTTATTTAATTCTTGTTGATAATTATTTATTTTTAAATTACTATTATATTTTGAATAAAAGATATCTTTTAAATTTTTTTCAACTCCAAAACTGACATAAGATCTCTCACTTTGGACATAGTTATAATTCACAAAAAAAGGCCCATAAGTAGCTTTATTTTGAAATGTTCTGTCATACTTTCTAGGTCTGTCTTCAAAATTATTTTCAGAAATATTATATCCACTTGATAAAGTTACTCCATTGAAATCTCCTAATTTATTATCTTTGATTTTAATATTCGTACCTTCCTGAGAGTTCTGAAATTTTTTAAATTCATAACTTCCTCTGTCATTTCCAACTCTATCCAAAGCCTCATCTATTGACAATGTTTCTTGTGCTGAATAGCTAAGACTTGTTAGAATTAGAAAAAATAATAATATTTTTTTCATATTCATCCTTTCTCTTATCACTATTATATTAAAATATATAAATGAGTGAGTTACATTCCAAATTTTAGGATAAGAATTAAATAGAATGAGCCGAGCAAAATCAGACTTGTTTGAGTGAAACGAGTTTGTCTGTTTTGCAGCGAATTCTTAATTTTTATCCGTAAAAAAATTTGGCTAGTAACGAACCATTTATCATTTTATTCTAATTATTTTTTAAATTTTTTAAAGCATTTTCATATTTTTCTATAAACCACTCTTTTAATTCAAGAGGTTCTATAACAGTTGCATCATCTAAAAAATAAGTAAAATATCTTTTAATTTGTTCTTCTGAGGCTTCAAATTCAAATATATCTCCCTTTGAATCTATTAATTTAGGTCTATTTATTTTAATAGTTTGTAGAAGTTTTTTCCCATTTTCACTAAGTCTTATTTTTATAATTTGCCCTTTTGATAAAAATGGATCAAAATTTTTAATAACATCATTTATATAGTCTTCATCTTCCCATTTTCCAATCTCAGAAGTTGTATATACTTGTTTTAAATAGTTTAACTTATAATTTTTATATTTTTCTTCTGAATAGTCATAACAAAAAATATAATTTGCAATCTCTAAATCAGAACTTCCAATATGATAAGGGCTTACCTTAACTTTTCTATTATCATTGAAAGTAATATACACATTTTTTTTATCTTTTATAGCTAAATTTAATCTTTCAACAGATTCTTTAAAAATAAAAAGTTCTCTTTTATTTTTAGGATTAGTAGCATATCTAATAAGTAAACTTCTCATAAATTCAGATTCATTCTGTGCATTATTTTCTCTTAAAACATCATAATAAATAAGATTACTTTCCTTATTTAAGTTAAATTGTATGCTAGCTTTTTCCTTACTTTGTCCAGCTATACTAGGATTTCCTTTAAAATTTTTATATTTTTCATTTAGATTTAGAAAAATATAGTTCATAAAATAGTTACTTGTCATATTAAAATCATCTATGTCATTCTTTATTATTTCATATATATTTTGGGGTAAAGTAACCTTTATTTTTTTACTCAACAAAACCACCTAATTCTTTCAATTCAAAATAAAATTCTTAAACTTATTATATTCTTTTTCATTCATAACTACTTCTAAAACTATTCCTTCATCAACAAAAGATTCAGATTTTACAATAGTATTTCTATGTATTCTTGCTGCTACTTCTGTATTAGTATAAGGAATTAAAAGTTTACAATTATAAGTTCTAACTATTAGATTCTTTTTTATTAATTCCATAAGCTCATCAATATTAAACCTATTTTTAGCACTTACAATTAATGTTTGATAATTAGAATATTTTTCTTTGATTTCGTCAATTTTTTGCTCTATTAACATATATGAGTTATTTTTTGTTGCATTATCAATCTTATTTAGAAGTAAAATTTTTGTTTTATCAAGACAATTTAATTCCTTTAAAACATTCTCAACTGCATTAATTTGCTCTATTACATTTTTAGATGAAATATCTGCAACATGAATAATTAAGTCAGAAAATATAACTTCTTCAAGTGTTGATTTAAAAGATTCCACTAAATCATGAGGAAGCTTTTGTATAAAACCAACTGTATCAGTAAGAGATACAATTCTCTTATCTTTTAATTCTATTGTTCTAGTAGTTGTATCAAGTGTAGCAAATAACATATCTTGTGATAATACTTCTTCTTTTT
>ERZ773073.370-NODE-370-length-24000-cov-11.011192_pt1 | contig 24000 bp, 11 predicted proteins | sample MGYA00580616_ERZ773073 | MGnify/ENA primary metagenome ERZ773073 (study PRJEB29015, sample SAMEA2737960) | human oral metagenome | biome: human oral; feature: human-associated habitat; material: dental | place: China | collected 2131 ...
AGATAGTAAATAAGGAAATTATTATTGATTATGACAAGGAAGATGGGAAATTTGGAGTAAAATTAAAAAAGCTGCTGGATGAATTTAGTAAAAATAAGCAAATGGAAGTTTTTTTATTTCAGAAGGAAACAGAAGAGGAAATACGGGCTTATGTTGTAAATGAACTGGATATAAACGCAAGGGATGTGGCAATGCTTCTTGAAATGATAGGGAGCAATCCGTTTAAGGTCAGAAATGAAGTTGCAAAAATTAAGATTTTTCTGGATGGAGAAAAGTTTGATATTGAAAAAATTAAAAATATTGTATCTATTGAAAAAGATTATCAAATTTATGAAATGACCCGAAACATATTGTTAAACAACCCAGCGGATGTAATGAGATACTTGGAGCAAAAAAAAGAATATATGGGAATCTTGTATTCTCTTTACAATGAACTTGAAATAATGTACAAAATAAGCTCGTTAAAAATGAAAGGGCGAAAATTCAGTAAAAATTACAACACTTTTAAAATAGAATTTGAAGAAATAAAGGAAATCTTTAAATCCAATAACAGAATCCCAAATTCCTATGTAATTTTCAAAAAAATAGAACTCGAACAAAACTACACAAATGCCAGTTTAAAAAAATTAGTTTTTAGATGCTGGGAAATCGAAAAAGATATAAAGACTGGTAAAATAGAAATGGAAACAGGAGTTGAAATGCTAATTATGGAAATTTGCTCATTATTTAGAAAAAAATAATTTTAGAAATCCTAAAATATGAATAAATATAAACATCTAACAAAGATGTTTAAATAATTGATTTATAATTAGATTGCTTAAAAGCTACTTTAACTGAAACTGATAAAATTTCAACAAAAAAATTAAAGAATACGAATAAAATTTGAAAGCAAACATAAAAGAGGTGTATTTCTAATGGGAATATTAAAAAAAATATGGGATATGCTGCCAGAAGGACGTCCAATTTGTGTGCCTAAGCCTGAAGCGTGGGGAGTAAAACAGGAGGAAGATAAGGAAAGAGATAAAGATTTAAAGAAGAAAGATGAGGCGGAAAAAGTAAAGAAATAAAACTTATTGTGAAATTAAGTTTTAATATAAACTGATTATTGTCAGAAAATAATGAAAGAGGGTGCATTTTGACGCTCTCTTTTTTATTTTATAATAAGGTTATTTGATAATCGATTAATAAATATTTTTTCTTTTTTACTTTCATAGGATTGTTCATTACCCTTGCAGTAAAGGTTTGAAAATCTAGTAACATAAAGCAGAAATATACAATTATAAAGAAATATGATATAATAAAAAAAATATATAGCAAGTTAAATATTATGAGTACAAATGAATGTAAAAAAACATTTAAAAGAAAGACTAACTATATTATACAAGGGGAAATAACATGAACAAATATTTAGAATTAAAAAAAGCAATAGAAGAATTTTTAGAACTAAGAAAAAATTTAAACAATAGAAAAGATATTAAAGAGTCACATAGTTTATCCTTAATAAGTTATCTATGTATAGTTAACTATTTAGTATATGGAGAAATTAGCAGATTTCGTGAAGATGTAAAAAAGGATATAGAAGAAGAATTTCGAAAATGGAGTCAAAATTTAGGAAAATTTGATCCATTATTAGATTATTATTTTGTATCTGTTACTTTAGACGGAAAAGATTCAGAAAAAAATGAAGAAATAAGACAAATTAATATAAAAGTTGGAGAATTAACATATAAAATAAAAAAACTTAGTATTGAAATTTATATAAATGACCTTGTATCTTGGAGAAATTAAATAAACTTGAAATAGCACACTGCATCCAAAATTTAGCTAGAAGTCTAAATTTATATATAATGAAGCTGAGGAATCTGATAGAGAATAGGGAGGACAATAGAAGGCTAAGCCTTATTGGGTTAACACAAGAACAGGTGAATGGACTAGAAATAAATCAAAATATTTTTACCTAATACTAGAATACCTGGAGTTAAAATTTTTTGAATATGTTAAATAGGATAAATATGATTAGGAAGTGAAAAAATTGGAAATATATTTAAAATTAAAAAAGACAATAGAAAATTTTTTGGAAGTAAGAAAAAATTCTATTCAGAAAATGAAATTAAAAGAATCAAATGGATTAAATATTCAGTATTATTTGTATTTAGTTAATTGTGTAATATATGAACAGCTAGAGAAAATTCCAAAAAATTTTAAAGATGAATTAAAAGAAGAAATATTAAACTGGACAAGATATAGAGCTAGTTATGGGAAATATGATCCTTTAGAAGATTATAATCTTTTAAGCGTTTCTTATTGTTGGGATGATAAAGAAAAAATCGAAAAATTAAGGAAAATTAATGTAAAATTATCAAAACTTATAAAAGATATTATAAAAATAAGTACAGAAATAGTAGAAAATGATATTTATCCATTTTAATTTTTAGAACTTAATGAGATTTAAATCATATTCTGAATTGACTAAAGAATTCTAGTTATACTTATCAAAAAAATTCTATTACTCGAAATTTTGATTTTAATCATATACTACATGGAGAAACTAACATTTAGGAATTAGAAAAAGGGAAGACATTTTAGTTTTTCTTCTCCCAATGGTTTAAATAAATGATTTATAATTTTTGAATTTTAAAAAAAACAAATACTCAAATTTCTTGTACTAACCTATGAGAAATTTGAGTTTTCTGCTAACTGTCTTCAATATTTCATAGCAAAGCGGCTTCACTGGACTGAGGCTGCTTTACCATAAAACCATAAAATATTGAAAATCGTTATAGAGTTAAGTATGAATTTGATAGTGCATATCAGAATAGAATTCTATATAATAATAATCAAGGATCTTTAATGTAGAAAAGAATAACCCCAAGTGGTATTGAAGTAAGAGGATATGAACCTACAAACAGAAATCCAAATGCAACAGCATACCCCAAAAGATAAATAAGGAGGCAATTAAAATTGAACAGAAAAATAAGAATTAAATTTAATTGGGAAATAGGAGGATGGGAAGATAACAAAACTGTAGTGCCTGTGATAACCTCATTCTTTATAGGAGACTATTCAGGATATTTAAAAGAATCTGTAAAATATTTTTTTGGAGAAAAAAAAATACAATTAAATTTTAATTATAAAAATTACTTATACAATGTGCTTTTTGATGGTGGATATGATAGCTATTTTTTAATAATTCCCCCATTAAAAAAATGCATAGAAGAAGTGGAGAAAATTAAGTCAGGAGTATCAGAAAACTTCTTTTTAGAAATGGGGGAAGGGTTTGGAGCAGAGATAAGAAAAGAAGCTGTTTTACTTTATTTTTTATATGATTATGAAAAATACGGAGATTATGATATAATTCCGTTTGAATGCTTTTATGAAACGTTGTTTGGATGGATAAATTTTTTAGAAACCCAGCCTGATTTAAATAAAGAGATAGTAACTGAATATGATATAGATAAATAGAATTGGAGTGTACCCAAAATCTTGGACAAATAATTTGAAAAAAGTACATAAATGAATTTAAAATGTTAATTTTAGAATTGTTAGAAGAAGGAAAAATAAAAGGAATTGAATACCTACATATAAAAAAAGCATCAGCCATATTGATGAAAAAATAAATTTTCTGTTGAGGTTATGACTTCTTATAGATACATTAAAATAGACGAATATTTTAGAAGAAATATTTAAATGGGATGAAGAGTTTAGAGAAATATATTAAAGAAATAGAATACAATTTGCTATTAGACTGAAAAATAGAAATTATAAAAAAACAAAGCTATATTTTCAAATAATCGTTGTTGTAAAAGACAGCGGTTATTTTTTTCTATATCGCATATAATTTGGATTTTTAAAACAGCTTTTTACCCAATAAATTTTATAAAAATAGTAATTTATAATAATCTCAGTTAAAAAGTAGTAATAAAATTTTCAAATAAACTTGACAGTGATAAGATTTAGGTATATAATCTTTACAGTGATAAGATAATGAAAGTTAGGGGGAATTTAAGTATGGAAAAATCTAAAAAAAGTTACCATCATGGGAATTTACGGGAAGAATTGATTGAAAAAGGGATAGAGGTGATAAATGAAGCAGGAGAAGAAAAATTATCTTTAAGAAAAGTGGCTAAAATGTGTGGAGTAAGTAATGCGGCACCGTATACATATTTTAAGAAAAAAAGTGATTTGCTTTACGCAATGAGCGATTATATATGGGGAATATTGGCGGTGGAACTTGATAGAACGAGGAAAAAATATGAAAATCAAGAGGATTTGCTGGTAAAATTAGGAAAAACGTACGTTATGTTTTTTTGTGAGAATCACAGATATTATCATTTTATGATTTCAAGAAAAAATATGAAAATAGATTTATTCTCAAAGTTTTCAGAAATAGAAAATAATAATGAAAAAGCTTTTAGCATATTAAAAATTGAGGCAATGAAAATACTTGAAAAAATGGGAGTGCCAAATCAGGCTATGCAAGATAAAATTATAGCAATGTGGGCGTTGGTACAAGGATTGACAACAATAATGATTACAAATGATATAAAGTATTCTGAAAGCTGGGAAGAAAAAATAGAGGAGATAATAAAATCAGTTTGTATAGTAAAGTAATCTTAAAATATACTCGAATCCATTTAAAGCAGAACTCTTAAAAATTATATAGATTTAGGGTTTAAGTAAAATAGTTATGGTGTTTGAACTTTATTTTAAGACAGTTTTATTATAGAATTGAAAGTTGCTGGTTATTGTACGATTTTGAATCTTAAATTTGATTAATATTTAACAATTAAATTTTAAATAGATTTAATATATCTATGGTCTATGGAAGGTGAGAAATATGGAGTTAATTATACACGATTTAGACGATGAAAAATTGGAAAATTTAAAGTGGAAAATTGAAAAAAAGGAAAAAATTACGGATAAAATAAAAGATAGCATAAATCAAAAGAAAATAATAGTTGATGAAGATATATCTATAATTTGTGACAATGATAGAATTAAAAGCTGTATGGGATGTTTTGAATGCTGGATTAAAACTCCGGGGAAATGTAAAATTAAGGATGGATATGAAAATTTATCAAAATTATATTCAAAAGCAGATAAAGTTGTGATTATAAGTCAATGTGTCTATGGTTCTTACAGTCCGTTTGTAAAAAATGTGCTAGATAGGACAATTCCATATTTGTTGCCATTTTTTAAATTTAAAAATAAAGAGATGCATCATATTACACGAAATAAAACAAAATTTGACTTAAATGTATATTTTTATGGGGAACATTTGTCGCCAAATGAAAAGACAGCCGCTAAAGAAATAGTAAAGGCCAATAGCGTAAATTTAGATGTAAAAACTTTTAAAGTTTCATTTTTAGAAGATTAGGAGAATAGACATGAAAATTAGTATAATAAACGGAAGTCCAAAAGCAATTAAAAGCAATTCTGAAATATTGGGAAGTTATTTATCATCCTTGCTTAAAGAAAATGAAATAAAAAAATATTATTCAATTTCTTTTAGATTAAATGATGAAAATAAAAATGAAATTTATAATAGTGATGTTTTAATATTTCTTTTTCCTTTGTATGTTGATGGAATTCCGTCCAATCTGTTAAAATTACTTGTAGAATTTGAAAAGGAAAAAGTTATAAAATCTGGAACTAAAATTTATTGCATAGCGAATAATGGATTTTATGAAGGTAAGCAAAATCGGTTGGCAATTTTGCAGATGAAAAATTGGTGCGAGAAAGTTAAGGCAGACTGGGGACAAGGAATTGGTGTGGGTGCAGGCGAACTGTTGCCGTATTTAAAAAAATATAAACTGGGGCAAGGACCACTCAAAAATTTAGGTAAAGTATTAGATAAATTTTCTACTAATATTCTAACTCTAAAAAGTGATAAGGATATTTATATAAATCCAAACTGGTTAAAAAGCCTGTATTTTTTTCAAGGTTCAATTTCATGGATTTTAAAAGGTAGAAAGAATAATTTGAGAGTAAGAGAACTTTTTAGAAAAAGTAATTAAAATTTAGGAATATTTCAAGAAAATGCTTAGACAAGTAAGGATTCTAAAGGGGATGGCTACTGTTCCCCTTTGCTTAAAAAAAAGAAAAAATATAAAAATTATAGAAAAGACATTTATTAATAATAATTCTTTCGAATAACTACATTGAAAAACTATATAAATTGACAGAGATAAATTTTTTATTCAAATTCCTTGATAAATTTAGAAAAAATTTGTATAATAGATGTAGAAAAAGAAAGTTATTTAAAAAATGGAAGGAAGAATGCTTATGAAGAAAAGACCAGTAGTTTTAATAATTTTGGATGGATGGGGAATGAACCATCATGAAAATCAGGTTGATGGAGTGAAATTGGCTCATCCGATTAATTTTAACAATTATCTTAAAGAGTACCCTCATACTGAATTAAGAGCAGATGGAGAATTTGTAGGATTGCCTGAAGGACAGTTTGGAAATTCGGAAGTTGGGCATACAAATATTGGTGCAGGAAGAGTAGTTTACCAAATGCTGCCAAAAATTACAAAAGCTATTAAAGAAGGTACAATTTTAGAAAATAAAGTGCTGTCAGATATTATGGAAACTACAAAAGCAAATGGAAAAGCTTTACATATTACAGGATTGACTTCTGACGGTGGAGTTCACTGTCACATTAATCATATAATTGGATTAGCTGACATGGCTAAGAAAAAAGGACTTACTGAAGTTTATGTTCATGCAATTATGGATGGAAGAGATACTGCCCCTGAAAGTGGAGTGGAGTACTTGGCACAATTGCAAAAAGCATTGGATGAACTTGGTGTAGGAAAAATTGCTACAGTTATGGGAAGATATTATGCAATGGATAGAGATAATAACTGGGACAGAGTGGAACTTGCATATGATGCCCTAACTTCTGGAGAAGGAAACTTGGCAGCAACTGCTGATGAAGCAATCAGAAATTCTTATGCTGAAGGAATTACAGATGAATTTGTAAAACCAGTAAAAATTGGTTCTAAAGATAATGGATTAATTAAAGATGGAGACGGTGTAATTTTTGCAAACTTTAGACCAGATAGAGCTAGACAATTGACTAGAACATTTGTTGATCCTGAATTTAATGGTTTTACAAGAAAAGTTTATCCTAAAGTGAACTTCGCTACAATGGCTCAATATGATGCGACATTTACTTCACCAGTGGCATTCCCGCCTGAAACAATTGTAAATGGATTTGGAGAAATCGTATCAAAAGCTGGATTGACTCAAGTAAGAACTGCAGAAACTGAAAAATATGCACATGTTACATTCTTCTTCAACGGAGGAAAAGAAGAACCTTATCCAGGAGAAATCAGATTACTTTCGGACTCACCAAAAGTTGCAACTTATGACTTACAACCTGAAATGAGTGCTTACAAAGTAAAAGACAGATTAATCGAAGAATTAAATACTGGAAAAGTAGATACAGTTATACTAAACTTTGCAAATCCTGATATGGTTGGACATACGGGAAACGTGGGGGCTGTAATTGCAGCTTGTCAAGCGGTAGATAACTGTACAGGACAAATTGTTAATAAAGTATTGGAACTTGATGGTGCAGTATTAATTACAGCAGATCATGGAAATGCTGACTTATTAGTAAATCCTGAAACTGGAGAACCTCATACAGCACATACTGTAAATCCCGTTCCATTTATTTTCATTACAAATGATATGAAAGATGCAAAATTGAGAACAGATGGAAAGTTAGCTGACATCACTCCAACGATGTTAGACTTATTAGGATTAGAAAAACCAGCTGAAATGGATGGAAGCACTTTAATAGTAAAATAATTTCAATTAAATTAAATAACTTTTAATTTAGGAATCTCTCTAATAAAATATTTAGAGAGATTTTTTATTATAAATCTAATAAAAAAGTAATGTAATTAATAAATAGGAGTTAAGAATTAGTTTGTAAATAAATGTATTGTAATGAAAATAAAAAAATGATATAATGTAATAAATTCATATTTGAAAGTATACCTAAACTATTCTTAAGTTATATTAATAGCGATTTATAGGATATAAGAATTAGTTAGAATTTTTAACGGCAGACTATAGGCAATTGTAAAAGTAATAAGGCGAAAACTCAATAAATAGAGTATTTTATCTAAAATATTAGAATTTCATTGCAAAAATGCTGGAGAAAAATGGTAAAAATTAGTACTGTAAAAGTATTATAATTATTAGAAATATTAAATTTTTATAAATAGCTAATGAGTAAAAAATAAAAGGAGAGATGATGAGCAACAATTTAAGACAAGCAAAAAAAGATTTAAAAGCATTTGCTAAAAGGGCAAAGGATGTAAAATATACAGAATCATTACTGTTCTCATACCTAATAACAGGAATGATAACTTTTTCAATTGGTTTAAATACATCTTCAAATGTCCTTTATGAACGAATGAATAAAGAGCTGGTAATGTCAGCAGATAAGACACGTACTGCAATTAAGAAAAAGAAAAAAGCGAATGAAGAAGCAGTAGAAGAATTAAATTTAGAATTAGTTCAATTAATGGAACAGGGGGATCAAGTTGTAAAATCTCCATGGAGTTCGTGGCAATTTGGTGCAAATACTTTTATATCAAGCAGCAATGGTACTTACAAAGGAAGAGGGGATAAAGCTGAAAAATATTTATTTAATGGTATTTATAACCGTGGAAACTGGGCAGATACTGGAATCTTGTCAAACAGAAGAAAAAGCTACATGACTTCTTCACTTAGCACTTCTACAATAGGAAAGCAGTCTTATGGATTAGCTTCATTATTACACGTTCAAGAGCCTGAAGTGGAAATTCAGATTATGGCAAACGTACGTCCAAAATCTGTTACAAAAGAGGAAATTGCAATTAATCCACAAATTGATATGCCAAGAGAAGTAGTGCGTCCTGCGATTAATTTGAATGTGACTACACCGATAACAGCACCTACGATTTTGCTTCCTACTTTGAATCCTGTGACAATTGAAGTGCCGAATCCGCAAGAGCCGGCTACACCGCCTACGGTAACAGCACCTACAATTTCAATGAATTTATCAGCACCAACGATAGGAGTAAATATTACACCGCCAGCACTAAGCATGAATGTGACAGCACCAAGTCCAACTGTAAATACATTGACAATAACCCCTCCAGGAGTTTCAGAAGTTAGTTCAGTTAAAGTAACTAAACCAGAAGCGGTAACAGTTAGTACGCCACAATTTAGTGAAATAAGAGCAGTTGATTTTTCAATTGGAACTGCACAATTAAGTAATGTTTATAATTTTCAAAGTAGTAATAGTAATCGGCCATCTAGCTATAATTTATCTTCTGGTAAACAAATTGACGTAACTACAAACCGTAATTACGTATCAACTTGGGGATATGTATCTAATCTTAGAGATGTTAATCTTAATATAAATGTAAATACCACTAATAATAGAGCATTTGATATAGATGAGGGTGTAGATGATTCAAAATTAGACCCATTCACATTTACTGGAACAATAAATTTAAACAAGAGTAAGAATGTTGGGATAGATGTTCAGGGAACTCATACTCCATATTCAGGGCAAAGTATAAATAGTTCCTTTAATACTATAGATAAAGTTGCAAATATAAAAATTATAAATAAAGGGACTATAATTGGAACTGCTAAAGATGGTACGACTACAATCGAAAATCAAGTTGGTTTTGGTTTTAATAATTATGACACATCAAGCAACAACACAAGAAATGAATTGCAAAATTATGGAACTTTAAAGTTAAATTCTATTAAAAGTGCAGGTATGCAACTTAGACCAGAAAATGCAAACGGTGAGAATAATACTAACCAAAAACGTGGATTGAACATGATGGCTGGAATAAATAAACAAGATGGTAAAATAGAATTAAATGGTTATGGAAGCTATGGTTTGACAACTGTAAAGAATAATAATCAAGCAAATGATGTTATTTATAATACATATTCTGCTAGTGGTGATTCTGGTACAGTAGTTACAAAAGGTGGTAAATTTGCGAGTACAAAAGACTCAAATTATATGAGTAAAATGGAAAATGAAGGAACAATAGATATAAATAGTGATTCTTCAATAGGGATTGGATTACTTCATAGTATACAAGGTGTTTACAATAGTGGAACAATAAATATTGGGAAGAAGGACCCAACAAACGAAGTTAATAGTGATAGTGCTTCTGGTGTATCAAATAAAGTAGATGGAGCAGTTGGTGTTTATGCAGAAGTTCAGACAACACCAGTGGATGCGAATGAATATGATGATTATGCAAGAAAAAATAACAGTACTTTGGTTGGAACTCATGGAATTGAATTGGGTGGAAATGTGAATATTGGAAAATATGCGACAAAGAGTGCTGGAGCGAGAATTCAAAAAGAAGGATCGGTAACTGTTAAAGGAACTATAACAATAGAATCTGATGCGGAAGAAAATTACGGTGCTGTAGTTGATGGAGATAATTATGTTAGAAATAAGAGAACAGGTGGAGCTGGAACAACAGAAAATAAAGTAGGAAGAATTGATGTTACAAGTGATGGAAATATCCTAGTAAACGGGAATAGATCACTTGGATATGTTTTACTTAAAGGGGAAGGTTTAAATGCAGGAAATATAACTGTAAATGCTAAAAATTCACTAGGATTTTATGGAAATAAAGGTAAATTTGAAAATAGCGGAACTATAACAACAACTGGTGAAGAAAGCCATGCGGTTGTTTTACAAAATACAGGAAGTGGAATAACTCCAACAGCGACACAAACTTTGACATTTAACAATACAGGGGATATAACAGTAAATACAGCTGGAACAGTTGGAATATATGCTCAGGACGGTTCACAATTTACACATACTGGAAGCGGTAAAAAAATAACAGCAGGAGCAGGAGCTGTTGGTATTTATACGATTGGTTTAGGAACAACAGGGACTGTTTCATCTGAAATTAAAGTAAATGGTTCTACTGCAGATAAAACAGGTATTGGAGTTTATTCTGACGGAAATTCTGAGACAATATTTAATAGTAATGCAAAATTAACTTTGGGTGAAGGAACAGTGGGTCTTTATTCTGCAAAAAACAGTAATTTTGGAACAGCCTTTACAATAACAAATCTTAGTACTTCGATTGGTAAAAAATCTGTGTTCGCTTACTTTGGAAATACAGGAAATACAGCAGATGATACTGTAGATATAACAAACACAACATTACAAAATTTAACAGTTTCAAGTATGGGTGAAAATTCAGCTGTATTTTATGGTGCAAAAAATACGACTATAAATATTGATGGAAATATTACGGCTGACAGTACGAAATTTTCTAATATTAATGATTCAGCACAATTTTTAGTGTCTGATGCTGGAAAAGTTAATATTAAGTCATCAAAAATCTTGACTTCTGGATTTAAAACGACGATTTCAGGATTAAATGGAGCTGTTGTAACAAATGATGGAAAACTTATATTATCAGGAAAAGATGGGGCTATAGGAATTTATTCCAATGCTTCAAAAGTGACAAATAATAATATAATAACAGCTGCAAATAACAATTCAATTGCAATTTATGGAAAAGAAAGTTCAACATTGACAAATAGCGGTACTGGGAAAATAACAACTTCTGGAACTTCATCAGTTGGGATACTGGCAAATAGCAGTACAGTAAGTAATGCTGCGGGTGGAGAAATAACAACTTCTGGAACAGGATCGGCGGGAATTTATGGAATAACAAATTCGACAATTGAAAATTCTGGAAATATAACTACAGAGGAAACAGGATCAGCAGGAATTTATGCAGATAACAGTGATGTTACAAATGAAACAACTGGGAAAATAACTTCTAAAAAAGGAAGTTCAGCAGGAATTTATTCAACATCTACATCTGCAAAAAATGTTAAAAATAAAGGAACTATAGAAGTTGGAGTAGCAAGTTCTACTGAAACTCAAAATGTTGGAATTTATGCAGAAGGTAATCAGAATGTAGAAAATGATGGAAACATAAATATTCATATAGGTAATTCCATTGGTGTCTATGGTAAGGGTGCTAATGTTGCAATTGAAAATAAGAAAAAAATAACTTCAGATGCTTCGGCTTCAGATGCGATAGGAATAATGTCAGAAAAAGCAAAAGTAACTAATTCCGCAGGTTCTGAAATAAAATTACAAGGGGAAAAATCAGTTGGAATTTATGGTAAGGAATCTGAAATCGAAAATAGCGGAGATATTTTAATTACAGATACAACAGCTACTTCGGCTTCAGTTGGAATTTTGGCAAATAAAGGAAGTGCTACAAATAAAGGAAATATAGAAATGAATGGTGGAGCTTCTGCTGGAATGCTAGGTTTAGATGGAGCGACTATTTCAAATGATGCTACAACTGGAAAAATTACAATAACTGGAGATAAGTCAGCAGGAATCTATGTAGAAAATTCATCGCCTTCAAATGCAGGAACTATAAGTGTTGAAAGTAATAAATCAGCAGGAATCTTTGCAAAAATTTCAGATGCTGCTTCAAGAACTATTACGAATACAGGAAAGATTGAGTTAAAAGGAACAGGTAAGACAAAATCAGCAGGAATGTATGTAGAAATTGAAAGTACAGCGGCAGGAACTACAACATTGCAAAATGAAAAGGATATAATTGTTGGGCAAGAAGAGTCAGCTGCTATGTATTTAAAAAATAACGCTGGAGAAGGTGCAGGAACTGTAATAAATGAAACTCCAAACGGAAAAATTGACTTGGATGTTAAGAGTACAGTTGGAATTTTTGTTGATAAAGCTAAAGGAAAAAATAAAAATATAATAAATGTAAAAAAAGAAAATTCAGCAGGAATGTATGGAAGCAATGACTCCAACATAACTAATGAAAAAACAATAAATGTTTCACATGAAAATTCAGCAGGAATGTATGCTTCAGATTCAAATGCAACAAATACAGGCGATGGAACAATAACATTGACAGGCTCTACTGGAGCAACTAGTGGATCAGCAGGGATGTATGGAAAAATAACAAGTTCATCTCAAAAAGATTATTCTATCTTAAATGAAGGAATAATAAATCTGACAAATGTTATCAAGAATGTTGGAATATATGGTGAATCTGTAAGTGGGGCACCTAAAAAATTGACATTACAAAATAATAAAGAAATAAATATTGCTAATGGAAGCCCGCAATCAGTTGGAATATTCGCTTCAAATGATGTTAATAATAATGTAGATAAAATAGAAGCTATTAATAGTGCGACTGGAACAATAACAGTAAATTCAGAAGAATCAATCGGAATTTCAGCTGTAAAAAGTACGGTTAGCAATAGTGGAACAATTACTATGAATGATAAAAAGTCGGCAGGAATTTATGGTAAGTCTGGATCGAAGGTAACTAATAATAAAAAAATAGAGATTAAAGAAGAAGAATCTGCAGGGATTTATCTTGAAGACAGTAATGCAGTAAATGCCGCTGCAGGAACTATTGATGTGCATAAAGGAGCTTCAGCGGGAATTTATGGTAAGTTTACAAAAAATGCAACAGAAAATAGTACAATAGAAAATAGTGGAATAATTACTTTAAAAAATACAGCTGGGCAAGTAAAAAGTGCAGGAATTTATGGAGAACTTGAGGCAACTGCAACTAAAACATTGGTTATAGAAAATAAAAATAAAATAGATGTCAGTATGAAAGAATCAGTTGGAATATTTTCTACAAATGCTACAAATAACAGAGGAAATTTAACGGCGGATAATAAAGGTGAAATTGAAGTAAATTCTGAAAAATCAGTTGGAATGCTTTCGGATAATTCAGTAACAAATAATAAAAACAAAATAACAGTAAATAACAAAGAAGCTGTTGGAATGTATGGTAAAAATGGTTCTGAAATAAAAAATCATGAAGGTGCAACAATAGAGATATTGTCAACTGGAGAGAGTGCGATAGGAATTTATGCTACAGGTAAAAATACTGCCACATCGAATGTTACTGAAGGAATAAATGAAGGAACTGTTACTGTAAAAGGTAAAAAAGCGACAGGAATGCTTGCGACTGATAAAGCTAAAATAACAAACAACAAAGAAATAATAGGAACAGCAGAATCAGTAATTGGAATGTATGGTGTAGACGATGGGACGGCAGTTATAAATGCAAAGAATGCTACTATCAAATTGACTGGTGAAAAGTCAACAGGAATATTCTCGAAAGATGATGCAACAGCAGAAAATTCAGGAACTATAAATTTAACATCATCTTCTAAAAATTCAGTTGGAATGTTTGGTTCGGCAAGTACTGCTGGTAAGAAAATCAGCCTGACAAATACAGCAGATGGTGTAATTAATGTAGAATCTGAAAGCTCTACAGGAATGTTTACAAAAAATAATGGTAATTTAGCTGATTCAACTATAAAAAATGAAGGAACAATAAATTTAAAACAAAAAAGCACAGTTGGAATCTATACGCCAAAATCTAATATAACAAAAGTCGGAACAATAATATTAAATGATGATGCAGATTCTTCAGTAGCCGTTTATCTAAAAGATGGGGCAACAGTAACTGATACAACTACAGGAACAATTAACCTAGGTACAAAAAATCAAAACAGAGTTGCATACTATATTAAAGGAACAAGCGCTTCAGATACAGGAAAAATTAATGGAGCAAATATTGGAAACATAAGTGGATATGGAGTTGGAGTTTATCTTGATGGAGGAATATTGAATTCAAGCACATCAAAATTAGACTACACTACTGGTTCTAATACTGGTAATGGAATAATCGGACTTCTTATGAAGGGAGCAACTGCTGATATTTCGGGTTATAACCAAGGGGTAAAAGTAGGAAACTCTGTATTAGGTGGCTCAAATGACTTTTATGCAATTGGAATTTACACTGATGGACAAGGAGCATCTGGAAGCCCTAAAACAATATCAACATCAATAACTACAGGCGCAAATGGAGTTGGATTGTTTGCTGAAAATAGCAGTCATATTAAATATACAGGAACTATGAATATAGGAGATAACACAATAGCTGGAACTGGTATTTATATTGGAAATGGTGGAGACGGGAATAAAGCTTCAGAGGTAACGATTGATAGTGGTGCAGATATTAAATTGAACGGAATAAATGGAGTTGGAGCAATAGTAACAACTAATGCAACTGTTGATTTTAAAAGTGGAGCAAAAATTGAATTTGGAGGAGATGGAGTTGGTATCTTTGCCCAAAAGGGAGGACATATTATTGATAATGGTGGAACATTAGTTACTAATGGACATTCTGTAGAGAGAACAAGGGTTACTGAAGGAAGTTCTGTAACTTCGAGTGATTTGACAGTTGCACTTGGAAATGCACTAGATACAGGAAATATACTTTCTCACGTTATAAATGGGGAGGCTATTTTACAAACAGGAGTTACAGTTGAGGCAAAATCAGCAACTAAGAATATTATTGGACTTATGGCAGATGGAAATAGCAATCCTGCGTTAACTTGGGTTGGAACTGCTGGATATGATGCTGAAAATAAAGGAAAATTAGATTTGTCAAATGCTCAGACAAGTACGGCTATGTACCTTGATTCAGCAAGAGGACTTAACTCAAAAGATATTCTTGTAGGAGATAAATCGACTGGAATTTATGGAATTTATAAAAATACAACACCAATTTATAGTGCTGCTCCAGCAGGAACTGTAAATATAGGAACAATTACAACAACAGCAAATTCTAAAATAACAATTGGAGATGAATCTTCCGCCATTTATTCAATTGGATATGATAAAGTTGAAAATAAAGGGGAAATAACTGGTAAAGATAAATCAGTTGGAATTTATGCAAAAAATACAGCTGCAAGCAGTAAAGTGATAAATGTTGGAAATGAAGGAAATATCACTTTAGGAAAAGGTGCAGCAGGAATTTATATTGCACCAGAAACTTCAAATGTTTCAAATGCAACGGTTGTAAATAGCGGAAATATTACGGTTGGAGATTCTACTTTTAATTCTAGTGGAAATGTTGATTCGACTTCGGTTGGAATATTTGTAAAAAATAAAACTAATTTGACTACTACTGGAAATATAACAGTTGGAAATAAAGGATTTGCATTGTATGGAAATGATTCGACATTGACTGTAAATGGTGGAAATTATAACTTTGCAAATAATGGAAGTCTGGCATACTTGGAAAATAATGCAGTGTTAAATTATAATAATGCTGGAACATTGACAACTTCTTCTGAGCCAATGTTATACGTTATTAACAGTAAGGCACAAATGAATAATAATGACATTGTTGTATCTTCAAAAGGAACTGGAATTTATATGGCTGGAACATCTACTTTCGGCGGATGGAATAATATGACTATAAATAACGGTTCTACTGGAATTTATGTGGATAATTCAAATGCTGCAATAGATGGTAAGAAAATAACAGGTGTATCTAATAAGGCAAAAGGAATTGTTTCAATAAATTCAAATGTTACAAATAAAGCTGATATGAAATTCTCTAATGATGATTCGGTTGGAATTTTCTCACAAAATAAATCAGGTGCGGCAAAGACGATTGTAAATAGCGGAAATATTGATATTACTGGAAAACGTTCGATTGCGGCGTATCTGGAAGGAACATCGGATCAGACATTTGAAAACAGCGGAACAATAAATGTGGATAGAACTGCAACTTCTGTTAAAAATGATTCTACTGTCGGAATTTACGCACAAAATGGATCAGCAATTAATATCAGAAATAGTGGGACAATAAATGTTGGAGAGGCTTCATTTGGAGTTTATTCACTTAGTGAAAATGGAAATGTGGAAACTACAGGAAGTTCTGTAATTAATGTTGCAGACAAGGCTATCGGTGTGTATAAAAAAGGTGGAAATGTTAACTTAGGTGGAACAATAAATGTTGCAAATCATATTGCGACAGATGCTAATAGTGAACCTGTTGGAGTTTATGGAACAAATGGAGTTTCAATTAACGATACGACATCAAGCTTTACTGTTGGAGACAAGTCTTACGGGGTAATTTTAGCAAATCCAGGTATGAGCAGAACAAATGTTTATTCAAATTCTGCTTCATCAAATGTAACTTTAGGAAAAGAGTCGACTTTCATTTATACAGAAGGAGCATCATCAGTAACAAATAATGCAGCAATTACATCTGGAACAAATGGAAAAATTATTGCAATCTATGGAAAAGATGGAGCAAATATTGTAAATAACGGAACAATTGATTTGTCGCAAGGAATCGGAAATCAGGGAATTTTTGTAACAGGGGCGTCTAATGCTGTAAATAGAGGAATAATAAAAGTTGGAAAAACTGATAAATCTGATCCAAATAACATTGTTTATGGAATTGGAATGGCAGCTGTAGGTGGAGCAAGCATTTCAAATGAAAGGGATATTTATGTTTCAGGACATTTAAGCATTGGAATGTACGGAGATGACAGGGAAACAACATTGAGAAACTCTGGAAATATATATTTGGATGCTTCAAGAGCAACAGATTCTGATAAAATTCAGACAATGATGGGAGTATTTGTAAATAACGGAGCAAAATTTGTAAATAGAGGAAATATTACTACAACAGGTTCTTATCACGGAAATAGCAATGTTCAGGGGCTCGTAGGAGTTGCCGTATTAAATGGAAGTACGCTTGAAAATTACGGAAGGATAAATATTGATGCGGACAGTAGTTATGGTGTGCTGATAAAAGGTACTGCAACTAATAAATCTATAATTAAAAATTATGGAGAAATTAACATAAATGGTTCCAAATCTTACGGAGTAAGATACGACGCAAATTCTCAAGGAACAGCTGGAGATTTACCAATAGCAGCTAATGCAACTCCTGAAAATGTGTTACCAGCATTGAACTCTGGAGCTGGAAGCATTATCTCTGGAAATGGAGCAAAAGATTATTATGCACCAACAGACCCTAGTAAAACTGTTGGAGGAGTGGGAATTGTTCAATTGCCAAATGGACGGCTTGCAATTCAGAGAAATGGTGTAACACTAGATGAAAGCCAAGTTCAGACAATTGATTACACTACCCCTTCTACAAACTATGCTTTCTCAAACTTTGGAGTATATGTGGATACATTGGGAAGAACACGTCCAATAAATATAAATGGAGCAAATTCTCTAGGAATTAACAGTGATTTATTAATCGGAACAGAATTTTCAGTGCTTACAAATGCAAAAAATGTAATTATTGGAAAACAAATATTGCAGCCGTTCTTAAATCAGATAAATGCCGGAATATTTAATTTTACTCCGTATTCTGCTTCATTAACTTGGATGGCAACGCCTGAAGTTGATCCATCTACACAGCAGATTACACGTGTTCTTATGACAAAGATTCCTTATACAGCCTTTGTTTCCTCAACTTCAAATGAGTTTAACTTTACTGATGGGCTAGAACAAAGATACGATGTAAATAGCCTTGATTCAAGGGAAAAAACATTGTTCAATAAATTGAATACCATTGGAAATAGTGAAGAAACTTTGCTAGTTCAAGCTATTGATGAAATGATGGGACATCAGTATGCAAACGTTCAACAAAGAATTTTTGAAACGGGTAATTTATTAAATAAAGAATTTGGATATTTGAGAAATGAATGGGAAACAAAATCTAAAGATTCAAACAAAATAAAAGTATTTGGAATGAAGGGTAACTACAAGACAGATACTGCCGGAATTATTGATTATACCAATAAAGCCTATGGGTTTGCATATTTAAATGAAAACGAAACTATAAAACTAGGAGAATCTTCAGGATGGTATGCAGGAGCAGTTAAAAACAAATTTGACTTTAGCGACATAGGAGGTTCAAAAGAAGAACAAACTATGGTAAAAGCTGGAGTATATAAATCAAAACCCCTTGGAAGAGATCATAATAATGGTCTAAATTGGACTGTCGCAGCTGAAGGATTTGTAGGAACTGGCGATATGGATAGAAAATTCCTTGTTGTTGATGATATATTTGAAGCAAAGTCACAATTCCATACATACGGACTTGGACTTAGAAATGAGCTTAGAAAGAATATTAGAACAAGTGAAAGAACAAGCATTTCTCCTTACGGAAGCTTGAAAATGGAATATGGAAGATTTGGTGGAATAAAAGAAGACAGCGGACAAATGCGTCTTGAAGTTAAGTCAAATGACTATTATTCTATAAAGCCTGAAGTTGGAGTAGAATTTAAATACAGACAGCCAATGGCAGTAAAAACAACATTTGTTGCCAAATTAGGACTTGCTTATGAAAATGAGATAGGAAAAGTTGGAGATGTGAGCAATAAAGCAAGAGTTCGTTATACAACTGCTGATTGGTTTAACATAAGAGGTGAAAAGGATGACAGACGTGGAAATGGAAAAGCTGATTTGAACCTTGGAATTGAAAATACAAGATTTGGTGTAACAGTGAACGCAGGTTATGATACAAAAGGTGAAAATATAAGAGGCGGAATTGGATTCAAGGCAATTTACTAATTTTAATTATTATTTGAATATTATGGATTTTTAACTATATTTTTTTAGAAAGGGAGATATTTTCCTTTCTGAGAAATAAGTAAATTATATTTTATTTGTTAGTAGTAAAAAGTCAACTTTTTTAAATAAAATTAATTCAGAATTAATATATAATATGAAAAAATTTTGGTTGTAAATTTATTTAATAAAGAGATCATAAAATAAAAAGTATTGTTTATTTTTTTAAACATTAAGAGTTTAAAATGAAAGTAAAGTCTTTAAATATAGTTATTATTTTAGCTTTTTTTTTTTTTTTTTTTTTTTTTTTTTTTGATTTTTAAAAAGTAATATGATATACTAAATTGAAAAATATAAAATAATAATTCAAAAAAAAAATAAATAAAATCTATTTTATTTTTTAACAAAAAGATAGCAAGAAGTTTCCGACTTCTATAAGTGGGAGTAGTTCACTATAAATGGAGGCACATAAAAATGGTTGAAGAAATGATAAAGAATCTTGTTGAATCAGCTAAAACGGAGCATATTCGTAATGAGATTCGGTATTTTTTGAATGGATCGGTAGAAAAAATTGTAAATATTCATAAGAGAGATTTGCACTATATTAATAATCTTGAGATGAATAAATTTATGGAAAAGGATGAGTTTTTGGAAAGTGAGGCAGGAAAAATACTAATTAAGTATTTTAAATATATGTATGATAATTTTTCTGAGGAATTAAGTTATCAGTTTACAAATTTTCCATTAAAATATAAAATTTATAAAATTTTAGGCTTTTCTAATGAATTTGTAAAAAAAGATTTTGAAAATAATTCAGAAATTAAAACTAAAGAGATTCTTTGGAATAATTGTAAATATTTCATTAATTATTTTGAAGATTTGGCAAATGAATATATTCAAAATTATAAATTATATTCAAATAACTTTTTAATAAAATTAGGAGTGTTAATAATTGTCAAAAATGTTGAGGCTGTGAATAAAGGAAAAGTAAGAAACGAAGTGGAAATAAAAATATTAGATAATATTTTTACAGGCTATATTGCGAGTAAAATTAATAAAATCGGCATGGATGAAATGTTTGAAAAGTATCTGGATAGTGGAAATTTTAGAAAATATTTTCAAAGTATGGAGACGCTTGAATTTGGAGAAGTGAGAAAATACCTTGAAAAAAGATTTTATGAAGTTATAATAGAAAATAGTCAAATTTCAGATATTATTGCTGAAGGAATTAAATTATTTATTATATTTTCAGGAATAGAATTTTCACCTACAAATAATGATTATAATTATCGTAATAGAATGTTTAAAAAAATAATGGAAAATTTTGAAAAATATGATTTTTCTCATGGACAGAAAACTTATCTTCTTGTAAATTACGGATCTAATATTATTTTTGAAAATCTTAAAAATTCTAAAATAATATATAAATTATTCAAAGATATAATTAAAGAAAATCTAAAAAACACAAAAGAAATCCTATGTTATAATTTAAGTGAAAATAGATTGGAATATTCATTTTTGCTACATTTTTTAATAAGAGAAAATTTAATTAATGAAAATGAAAAAAATAAATTGTTAAAAAAATCTGAAAGTATATTGATTGAACAGCTGAAAAGACTATTTGAAATGAGTGCATGGGAATGGCATCCAGCAAATTTCAGAAATCTGAATTTTTTACAAGAAAATGATATTAATTGGGAAAATATTTTTGTAAGCTGTCAAGGGAGTAAAGCGGCAATTATTTTATGGGAAAAAAGCAAAATAATATTTTCACTTTTGAAATATTCAAATATGTATCAAAAAATTTTTCAACTTTTAATAAGATGTGTGGAAAGAGTAAATATATTTGAGGATATTTTTATAAAATATAGTATAATCTATGGAATAACTGACCTTAGACAAATGTTGGATGAATTATGGAATTACAATTTACCAATAAGTTTTATTAATAAAAAATATTTTGAATATATTGAAAAAATAGATAATAATAACGAAAATAATAAAATTTGGATGGAATTTTTACATGAGCATGAAAAAGAATTGTATGAAAGCTTTGAAAATGATATAATATCAAGTAAGGTCATTGAAAAATATGTAAATATTTTATATTCAAAGGATAATGGATTTGATTATGTAAAATTGCCTGAATTATTAATAAGAGCAGATATAACTGTAAAAAATAAAATTGAAGAAATCTTGAAAAATCAAATGAATAATGCACAAGTAAGACTTAAAATAGAAGAAATTTCTAAAAATCAAAATGATTCTGTTGAATCTATTGCCAGTAATCTTATTAAATATTGGAAAAATATAGAAGCACAGGAAAAAATAGAAGGTCTGACAGATTTAAATGATATTATTGATTACGCAGATAACCTGTGTCTTGAAAAGCATGAGGAAAATGCAGTATTTAGTACAGAAGTTGATTATAATTCAATACGGTTGAAGGGTGAAAATAAAAGAATACCGTCTAAATTAATAAAATATTATATTTCAGAATATATATTATCAGAGGACATAAGGAGTATTGATGTATGTAATAAAATAGAGGAAATTGCACAAAAGGAAGATTTAAGAAAATTTGTCAAGAAAATATTTGAAAGATGGAAGGCATCTAAATTTAATCCAAAGTATAAAAATCTTTTTATACCACTAATAAGAACTGCAAGTTTAAAACAAATATATGAAATGATAAATATAGTTGATATGCTTGTGAGCGAATATAATAAAATTGCAGTTGCCGCTTATGGAATAAGAGTTTTGACATTGCGAAAGGAAGTTAAGGAAATAGGAATACTTCTAAATGGATTTAGCTTGAATTATAAGGACAAAAGGATTAGAATTGCTGCTGATGAGGCATTAGGGATGATTACAGAAAGAGAAGGAATTTCTAGGGATGAATTAAATGATATTTTAGTTCCAGATTTTGGCTTTGGAATGGATAGGATAAAAATTTTTAATTATGGGGAGAAGAAAGTAACAGCAGTGCTTGAAATTGAAGAAGAACCTCAAAAAGTTATTCTTTTTGATGAAAGTGGCAGAGCTATGAGAAGTTTTCCAAGAATAAATAAAAAAAGAAGAAGTGATGATGTGCTTGAAAAATGCAAAAAGGAGCTAAAATATATAAAAAAACAATTAAAAGTAATATCGCTAGTTCAAAATGACAATTTACTTAAGGCTTTTTTTACCCAAAGAAAATGGACTGTAAAAAAATGGAAGGAAGTTTTTATAAAAAATCCTGTTATGCAAAAATATGCAATGCTGCTTATTTGGAAAGAAATTGGCAATGAAAATAAAACAATAAATACATTTAGATATACTAGAAATGGAATTTTTAAAACAATTAATGAAAGAGAATATGAATTAGGTGAAGATACTTATATAAATCTTTTGTATCTTCCTGAAATATCTAGTAATGATCAAGAATATTGGAAAAAATATTTTAAAGATAATAAATTAAAACAACCGATAAGTCAATTAAATATGCCAATTTATAAATTAATAGGAAAAAATCAGGAAAATATAGAAATTTTAGATTATAATGAAAAGGAATTTCTCATAAAAGAATTACGAAAACAAAGTTCAAAATTGGGATTTGAAATTAGCTGTGGAAATGATGGAATGGCATACGGAATTCATTATTATGATGAAAATGCAAAAACGAAAATTGTTATTATGACAGATTCATTTTCTCCAAAAGAATATGGAAAAATATCAAAGATAGACAAGATATTATTTTTTAAAGGTAATGTTTCAATTCAATATGAGAATATTTCAGAAGGTATTCAAAATCAGAGCATAGAACCTTTAAAATTAAAGGAAATTCCTGATCGTATATTAAGTTTAGCATGTTATATGGCTGAAATTCTATAATTCAGATTAAAAAAAAGTATTAAGGAGAAGAAAATTGACTAATAAAAAAAAGATAATATTATTTTTAGGAGCAGTTTCATTAGTTGCTTTTGGAAATTATAGACAATTTATAGATAATAATAAAGGTAAAACTACAGTAGAGGGAAAGGCTAGTGAAAAAGCCACTTCGTCAGCAGGCAGAAATTCAAAAGAAAGTAAAGCGAGTGAAAAGGCGACATCATCTAAAGGAGGAAAAACTGTCGAAAAAACTGTTCCGCCAGCTAAAAATAATCAAAATAAGGCAAATCCTGAAGATAAGAAACCAGTGGCAGAAGCAAAATCTGTTCAGCAGACAAATAAGCCAGTAAATAATGCACCGCAAAAACTTTCAAATGAAACAGGAAATAAAAAGGCTGACAATAGTCAGAATAAAAAAAATAATCCTGAAAATACAAAAAAAATACAGCAAAATGAAGAAGGGCAACTGAAGATTGATAGAAATAAAGATGTTGAAAGTCAGTTTAAATTAAATATGCCAAATAAAGGTAAAGAAAGTGAAAATGCTAGTTCATCAAGTGGAAAATAGGTAAAAAATATGATGTATAAGGTTCAAGTGCGTTTTTTATTTCATTCAGATATAAAAATAAAAATACCTGAAATTTATGATGATT
>ERZ773073.371-NODE-371-length-23999-cov-41.217466_pt1 | contig 23999 bp, 24 predicted proteins | sample MGYA00580616_ERZ773073 | MGnify/ENA primary metagenome ERZ773073 (study PRJEB29015, sample SAMEA2737960) | human oral metagenome | biome: human oral; feature: human-associated habitat; material: dental | place: China | collected 2131 ...
GCGCGTCTCGAACCTCGAGCGCAATGCCGACATGGTGAAGTGGAACGGCAAACTCCGTTACACCTACACGAGCGACCGCAAGGAAGGCGAGCGCCGCGAGAACGGCAACGAGCTCCTGTTCCGCCTCGAGCCGACGGCAGAGGTCAACGATCACTGGCACGTCAAGGCACGTCTCGATGCGAAGACCAACATGAAGGATGACGACAGCGACAACGTCTCCCTCAAGCGTGCATACGCACAGGGCGACTACAACAACTTCCAGGTCAAGCTTGGTAAGATGGAGCTTTACACCGCTGAGGGCTATTCCGCACCGGGCGCGCTCGTACTTGATGACGAGTTCTCGGGTGCTGAGGTCACCTTCGGCAAGGATCTCTCGGTGAAACTCCAGGCTGGACGTTTCAACCTCGAGGATACGTTTGTCAGCAAGGCGCTTGATCTTGGCAATGCCTTTGGCTACTCGAGACTGGATACGGCGAACTACCAGGGCGTTGAGCTCCAGTACGACAAGAATAATTTCTTGGCCGGTGCCGCTTACTATCGTCTGAGTGCGGATGATTTCAGAAGATTTACCAAGAACAATAAGGACAAGCTCAATATCTGGGGCGTCAACCTCGGTTACCGCTTCGACAAGAATGCTCTCCTTTACGGTGCTTATGCACACAACAATGATGTTGATGACAGCACGTACAAGAAATCCTATCAGTTCGGCCTTGACTACAAGGGTGCAGAGCCGATGGATAAGGGCTCGTGGGGCGCATACGTTGCCTACCGTCACCTCGGTGCTGCATCGCCGCTTGCGACGCAGGACGGTGCGATGTTTGGTGCAAAGGGCATTGAGGTCGGCACGAACTACACGCTGTTCAAGAATGTCGTTCTCTCCGCGAAGTACTTCAACGGCAAGGTCCTTGACAAGAGTGATAACAACGACAAGGTTTCGAAGCTCTTCGGCCGCGTTGAGTTCCTGTTCTAATCAACGCACGATCCAAACGGCAGCAATTGCCGCATAGGGAAATCCCCCTCCGTACGGAGGGGGATTTTTTGTGATGATATTTTGGTTTGTTTTATACTAAAAAAACTTTTTTAGCTCCTCTTGATTTTCTTTATAGAACGACTCCAGCCACTCCATGCCGTAGGCATAACTAAAGCCTTCAAGCAGCATCGAGAAATCAATTTGGGCAAAGCCCTCTTCTTTTAGCCAGTCAAAGAGCAGAAACGGAGAGGTAAAATGTTTATACCGAATAATCATTCCAATATCCTTTAGGTCTTGTTCTCTGCCGCTTTCCAGCTTCATCCCCAAGATGTATTCGATCGGTGCAGCGAGCACGGTCAGATTGCTGAGTTGATACAATACCTCACAGATGTTCTCGGGCGGTTGGAGGTTCATATTGGCAACACTGTTGTTCAGCCAGAGCTCATCTGTATTAATGGCGTATTTTGCTCCGACTTCAGCGATGAGTTCTCTTGTCTTTTGCGTTTCTTTGTAAAATGCATCAATATCCTGTGTTGCACGCAGTCCATGGTGCTCCAGGACAAAGCCGCCGACACAAATAACGGATAAGGTCATTTGGTTCTCGGCGAGCAAACGATTCAGCTCTTCAAAAGCTGTTTTTGCATTATCCATCGCGGTATTTCTCCATCAGAGCGCGGATATTTGTGAGCTTTGCAGGGCGATTTAACGACATTACATAGTCATGGGTAGGGGAACCCTTTTGCATGGCATATTTTAGTGAGACTTTCTGAAAGTTGCTCAGATTTTTTGACTGCAGGAGCCGACTGAGGTCCTCTGCGGTTAGTTTGCTACCATTTTCAAAAATGACCTTTCGAAGATAGCGGAACCAGTGACTGCCGTTGTACTTTGAGTGGTCGGCCGCTCTAATCATATAGGTATACCAATCCATATGCGTCTCCGTATAAGAGTTTCTATGCAAAAGGAGCTGTTTATCACAGCTCCTTTTTTGTCTGTTATTTCATGCGTACATGTCGATGCTGCTGCCGCGGTTCGGGTCGACGCTTGCGGTCGAGTCCTCGATGAGCTCGAGCGCCTCTTTGCCGGAGTCCATCGCCATCTTTGCAGCGGCGATGCCGAGGCCCTGTGCTGTCTGCTGCTGGTGCATGCTGACCGATAGCTGTGCGATATCCATTGTGAGATCCATTTCTCTCTCCTTATACATAGATGCTGAAGAGATTCAGCATGTTGGAATAGCGCGACATGGTCGGAAGCGATCTGCCGTTCAGAAGATTGTCCGCATAGCGCAGCTGTCCGCCGACGGCCTGCTCCATGGTCGGGAGGACGCGGCTGCGCGAGAGCTGCGCCATCTGTGCATGACGGTCGGCGCGCCCGGCGAGTCCGTCCCTGCCGAGGATTGCCTCGGAGCGTGCAGGCGAATCCGTAAGCGCATGGGCAAGTGTGTTTTCGTTGAGTTTCATCTTGCCGGTGGCGGCATCGACGGTAATGCCCATCTGCCGATAGGAATCTGCTCGGTAGGTGGTGTCGGAGAACTCCGACGCGAGCTGGCGCACGCCCTTGCCGAGGCTCTTGTTGTCGGCGAGAAAGTCTGCCGTCTCGTTGTATTTGCTCACGAGATCCTTGACGCTGCCGATTGCGGCCTTGAGCTGGTCGCTGTACGTTGTGGAGCCGTCGGCATTGGTTTTGATGTCGGCGCTGCTGAACTGATAGTTCATGGAGCTGACCTTGCCGGCGGACGCGCGCAGATCCTTCATATTGCTGTCGTACTCGGTGTAGAATCTGCGGCTGGTCTCAGCGTAGGACGAGCGCAGCTTTGCCGCCTGATTCGCAATGGACAGGATGGAGTCCAGCTCTCTTGCGCTGGACTCGGATGCTCTGTTGTACTGCGCAGAAAAGAGGCTGCCCGCGCCTCCCCGCGAACGCTGCGTATTGCCGCCGAAGAGCGCCGCTGTCGCATCCGTACGCGAATTGCCCGCGTAGAGCGCCGTGTAGATGCTGCGCGCTGCCCCGGTCATCTGTGTAATGGTTGCCATGAATACTCCCCCCCTCCATGGTACATGGCATAACATTCCTATGCTTATTATATCGTGTTTTATGGAAATGTCATCAGTTTTGGGAGAAAAATTTATTGCCCGGCCTTTGATTTGTGATACAATAAGAAAATATTTGGAGAGGAGGTGCGGCTTGAGGGCTGCATTCATGACGCTCGGCTGCAAGGTGAATCAGTTCGAGACGGAGACGATGGAGGGGCTGTTCCGTGCGCGCGGCTATGAGATCGTGCCGTTCGAGGAGGCGGCGGAGGTCTACGTCATCAATACGTGCTCGGTGACGCATCTGAGCGATCGAAAGTCGCGTCAGCTGATCCGCCGTGCGGCGCGCACGAACCCTGATGCCTGCATTGCGGTTGCGGGCTGCTATGCGCAGGTCGCGCCGGAGGAGATCCGTGCGCTCGCGGGCGTGCGCGTGGTGATTGGGACGAAGGAGCGCGCGCAGATCGTCGACTATGTGGAGGCGGCGCTGCAGAAGAACGCGGGCGTGATCGGCGCGATCACGGACATCATGCAGGCGCGCGTATTCGAGGATATCCCGCTCCGCTCGATGCCGCACCGTACGCGTGCGTTCCTGAAGATCGAGGACGGCTGTCAAAATTTCTGCACGTTCTGCATCATTCCCTATGCGCGCGGCCCGGTGAAGTCGCGCGAACTTTCCGCTGTGGCGCGCGAGATGCATCTGCTCACGGAGGCGGGCTTTCACGAGGTGGTGCTGACGGGGATTCATCTCGGCGCGTACGGCATTGATCTCGCGGCGCGGCCGACGCTCGCGGACGCGTGCCGCACGGCACTCGGAGAGGCGAAGCTGCGGCGCCTGCGCCTCGGCTCGCTGGAGTCGGTGGAACTCTCAGCGGATCTTCTGGAGCTCATACGGACGGAGCCGCGCTTTGCGGCACATCTGCATCTGCCGCTGCAGGCAGGCAGCGATGCGGTGCTGCGTGCGATGAACCGCCACTACGATACGGCGGCGTTCGCGCAGCTGATCGCGGATGTGCGGCGCGCGGTACCCGGCGTTGCGGTCTCGACGGACATCATTGTCGGTTTTCCGGGGGAGACGGAGGAGGATTTTGCCGCGGGCATGGATTTTGTGCGCGCGATGGGGTTTGCACGGATGCATGTCTTCCCGTATTCGCCGCGGAGGGGCACGCCGGCGGCGCAGCGCGCGGACCAGGTGCCGCCCGCCGTCCGTAAGGAACGCGCGGCACGGATGCAGGCGCTCGCGGAGGAGCTGGCGCAGGACTATCATCGCGCGGCACTCGGCTCCGTGACGGAGGTGCTGTTCGAGACGGCGGAGGATGGCGTGACGAACGGGCTGACGGAGACCTATATCCGTGTCTATACGGATGCGCCCGTCGCACGCGGCGCGCTCGTGCCGATGCGGCTCGTACGGCTCTACCGCGACGGCGTATGGGGTACGCCTGTTTCGAAAGAAAATCCTTGACAGTCCTCGTCAAAGATGCTATTATAGTCACCGTCGCAAGACACGTGACTCAGTAGCTCAGTTGGATTAGAGTATTTGACTACGAATCAAAGGGTCGGGGGTTCGAGTCCCTCCTGGGTCACCATAATATCGACAGCAGAACGCCGGTGCGTGCCGGCGTTTTTTGTTGTTCTCAATGAGGTTGTTGAGAATGAAAATATGAACGGTGTTCATTTTCTCTTTTCAAACATGGAATTATTCGCTATAATAGAGGTGCAGGATTTAGACAGGAAGGATGAGTTTCTTTTGGAAGAGAAAATGGGACGCCGGGAGCGCAAAAAGATGCAGTCGCGCCGGGCGATTCTGGAGGCGGCGATCAGCGAGTTCTCGAAAAAGGGGTATAAGGAGACGTCCGTCGCGGATATCATGAGCGCGGCGGATTTCGGCATCGGAACGTTCTACAATTATTTCAGCTCGAAGGAGGAGCTCCTGTTCTCGCTCCTCAGCAGGCTCGGCGAGACGATTCGCATGGCGCTCACGGAGGCGCGTGCGGCGGAGCGGACATCGCTTGAGCTGCTCGAGGTCGGCGCGCGCGTGACGGCGAAGTTCCTCGATGAGAACCGCTTCGTTATGCCGCTCTTTCTCTCGGCGTCACAGCATACGGCGCCGCATACGGCAGAGGATGAGCGTGACGGGAAGCCGCAGAGCAGCCGCATGACGCCGCAGATCAAGCAGGTCTTTACCGAGATCATCCGGGAGGGGCAGGAGGCGGGCGAGATCCGCAGCGACGTTCCGGTCGGTCTGATCGCGGAGATGTTCCACTCGCTGTACCAGGCGGCGGCGTTCAGCCACCTCGACCTCACGTTCCAGGAGAATATCGCGCTCAAGACGCGCCTGCTTCTCGACGGGATCCGCAAGCGCAATGAAGAGCTGCAGCCCGCATAACGAAAGGCTTTGTGTATATTTAGGAGAGCGCTATGATCAGCGTAACGAAACTGCTTTTTATGGATGAGTACTACGGCGACGCGCTGCGCTACGGACACAATGCACACCGCATGAAGAGCGGTGCAGCAGAGGGGATGGGCCCCGTGGTCGTCTGGAACTCGACGCGCACGTGCAACCTGCGCTGCCGCCACTGCTATATGTGCTCGGATGGGCAGAAATACGACGGCGAGCTGACGACGGAGGAGGCAAAGCGCTTCATCGACGGGCTGGCAGAGTTTCGCGTGCCCGTGCTGCTTTTTTCGGGCGGCGAACCGCTCATCCGCCCCGATTTTTTTGAGCTGGCGGAGTATGCACGCGACCGAGGCGTGCGCCCGACGCTCTCGACGAACGGGACGCTCATTACGCGCGCGGCGGCGCAGCGGATCAAGGATATCGGCGTCGGCTACGTCGGCATCTCGCTCGATGGACTCGCCGATGTGAACGATATGTTCCGCGGCGTCCGGGGGGCATACCAACGTGCGATGGAGGGCATTGAGAACTGCGTTGCCGTAGGGCAGCGCGTAGGACTGCGCTTTACGATCAATCACCACAACATCATGGAACTTGATAAGATTTTTGACTTCATCGAGGAAAAGGGGATCAACCGTGTCTGCTTCTACCACCTCGTCTATTCGGGGCGCGGCGGGCAGATGATGGATGAAGACGTGTCGGCGGAGGAATCGCGGCGGGCGATGGATACGATCATCGCGCGGACGAAGGATTTTGAGGCGCGCGGCCTCAAAAAGGAAATTCTGACGGTGGACAACCACTGTGACGGGGTCTATATGTATCTGAAGGCGCGCGCAGAGGGGAATGACGCGGGGGCAGAGCAGATCAAGAAGCTGATCGGCGCAAACGGCGGCAATCGCTCCGGCATCGCGTTCGGTGAGGTCGATCCGCTCGGCTATGTGCATCCCGACCAGTTCACGCAGCACCACACGTTCGGCAATGTGCGCGAGCGGAAATTCGGCGACATCTGGCAGGATGTGACGCATCCGATTCTCGCGGGGCTGAAGGATCGGAAACCGCTGCTGAAGGGGCGCTGCGCAAAATGTCAATACCTCAGCTGGTGCAACGGCAACTTCCGTACGCGCGCCGAAGCGCGGACGGGGGATTTTTGGGCGTCCGATCCGTCCTGCTATCTGACGGATGAAGAGATCGGCGTTGCGGGGGCCGCGCCGTGAGCGCCCCGACAGCAGCGCACGCTGCAATGGGCGCAGAGCTGCATCCTGCCGGCCATCCGGCGGGCGGACACCCGCACGGTACGGCGACGGGCGGCCATCCCGGCGGACATCCTGCAGGAATGCCGAAGGGGCACCCAAAGGGCGTCCTCGGCGGCGGGGTGAAGATCATCTCGTGGAACACGACGAACGCCTGCAATATGTACTGTGCGCACTGCTACCGCGATGCGGGCTGCCGCGCGGAGGAGGAGCTCTCGACGGAGGAGGCGAAGAAGCTCCTGCGCGAGATCGCAAAGGCAGGCTTTCGCATCATGATCTTCTCGGGCGGAGAACCCTTGACGCGCCCCGATATCCTCGAACTCGTCTCGTACGCGCGCGGTCTCGGGCTCATCCCTGTGTTCGGCACGAACGGGACCCTCATTGACCTGCCGATGGCAAAGGCGCTGAAGGAAGCGGGCGCGTGCGGCATGGGCATCTCGCTCGACTCACTCGATAAGCAGAAGCACGATGCGTTCCGCTCGTTCCCGGGCGGCTGGGACGGTGCCGTGCGCGGCATGATGAACTGCCGTGCGGTGGGGCTGCCGTTCCAGATCCACACGACGGTGATGGACTGGAACGCGTACGAGATCGAGGCGATGACGGACTTTGCCGTGGAGATCGGGGCGAAGGCGCATCACTTTTTCTTCCTCGTGCCCACGGGACGCGCGGAGACGATCGAGGAGGAGTCGCTGCGCGCGGAGGCGTATGAGGATGTGCTCTCGCGCATCATGAAGAAGCAGGAGACGGTGGACATCGAGCTGAAACCGACCTGTGCGCCGCAGTTCCTGCGCATCGCCGACCAGCTCGGCGTGCACACGCGCTTTACGCGCGGGTGTCTCGCGGGGCTGACGTACTGCATCATCAGTCCGCGCGGCAAGGTGCAGCCGTGCGCATATTTGAGCCGTGAGCTCGGCGATGTGCGCGAGACGCCGTTCGATGAGATCTGGGCGAAGAATGAGGTGTTTCATCGGCTCCGTACGCTCGACTACGGCGGCGGCTGCGGCTCGTGCAGCTACAAGAAGGCGTGCGGCGGCTGCCGTGCGCGCGCCGCATACTATCACGGCGGCGACTTCATGGCAGAGGAGCCGTGGTGCCTCTATCACGGGCGCCGCGGCGAGGCGTAGATAAACGTAAGAAAGCCCCCGACCATCGTCGGGGGCTTTTGTGTACAAATCTGCACTTGATTATCGAACAAATGAGTGTATAATAGAAACAGAGAACCGAGCGATAAGCTATGGCGGCTACGTTCTTCATCTCCCCGATCCTGTAAGTGGGAGGTGGTGCGATATGAGTTACTACGAGTTCATCCTTGTGCTGATCCTCGTCACTGGCTACATTATCTGCGTTAAAAAGAAATAACCGCCCTGCCTTCCAAACGGGAGCGGTTAAATCCAAAACTGTGAAGAGGGTAGCCGCTTTATCGAGCGGTTCTCTTTTTTCTGCCTTCATTATAGCAGACACATCTGCCGTTTGCAAGTATTACTCTTTCACCTGCAGCGCGCGCATGGCGTTGAGGATGGCGAGGACGGTGACGCCGACATCGGCGAAGATCGCCGCCCAAAGACCTGCCCAGCCGATGGCGCCGAGCACGAGTACGGTCGCTTTGATGCCGATGGCAAAGACGATGTTCTGCCACGCGATGCGCATGGTCTTGCGTGCGATGTCGATCGCCACGGCGATCTTCTTCGGCTCATCGGTCATGAGGACAACGTCCGCCGCCTCGATTGCCGCGTCTGAGCCGAGTGCACCCATCGCGATGCCGACATCGGCGCGCGCGAGCACGGGGGCGTCGTTGATGCCGTCGCCGACATAGGCGAGGGCCTTTCCCGCCTTTTTCGCTGCGAGGCGGGATTCTACCTGGGTCACCTTATCCTGCGGGAGCAGTTCGGCATAGATCGTGTCGATGCCGAGGCTCCTGCCGACGCTCGTGCCGATCCAGCGCGAGTCGCCCGTGAGCATGACGGTTTCGCCGATGCCGCGCTCCTTGAGCGCATGGACTGCGCTTGCCGCGTCCTCCTTGACCTCGTCCGAAACGTGGACGACACCGGCGAAGCGGCCGTCGACGGCGAGATAGACCGCGCCCGTATGCGGGAGAGAGGGGAGGCCGACGACCTTGTTGTCACGGAGGAGGCTGCGCGTGCCGAGCAGGACGATATGGCCATTGATGTGCGCCGAGATGCCGCGGCCGGCCGTTTCCTCCAGCGCATGTACATCCGTATCATCCACTGTATTTCCGCCGGCGGTGAACGCCCGCAGGATGGAGCGGCCGATGGGATGGGTGGAGTAGCGCTCCGCATTTGCCGCGTAGAAGAGAACCTCGCCTGCCTTAAAACCCTCGGCCGGGACGACGCTTGCCACGTGGAAGCTGCCCTTCGTGAGCGTGCCCGTCTTGTCAAAGACAACGGTGTCCGCATTGGCAAGCGCCTCGAGATAGTTGCCGCCCTTGATGAGGATGCCGGCGCGGCTTGCACCACCGATGCCGGCAAAGAAGGAGAGCGGCACGGAGATGACGAGCGCGCACGGGCAGGAGATGACGAGGAAGGTCAGGGCGCGGTAAACCCACATGGAAAAGGGATCGCCCGTGACCAGAGGGGGAACGACGGCGAGAATGAGCGCGGCGATGACGACGACAGGGGTATACCAGCGCGCAAAGCGCGTGATGAATGCCTCGGTCGTCGCTTTCTTATCCGTCGCCTCTTCGACGAGGGAGAGAATGCGTTCGACCGTAGATTCCTCGTAGGGGATCGTGACGCGCACCTCGAGCACGCCGGTCTGGTTGATGCATCCGCTGATGATCTCATCGCCCGCATGCGCCTCGCGCGGCATGGATTCGCCGGTCAGTGCAGAGGTGTCGAGCAGGCCGTCGCCCTTCGTGATGATGCCGTCGAGCGGAACGCGCTCGCCCGGGCGAATAACGATCGTCGCGCCGACCTCGACTTCGTCGGGGAATACCTCCTCCTCAGCGCCGCCGCGCAGAACGCGCGCCGTATCGGGGCGGATATCCATGAGCGAGGAGATGGAGCGGCGCGAACGCTGCACCGCATAGCTCTGGAACCACTCGCCGATCTGGTAGAGCAGCATGACGGCGACGCCCTCGGAGTAGTCGCTGAGCGCGAGTGCACCGACGGTTGCAATCGCCATGAGGAAATTTTCATCAAAGACGCGCCCGTGACGGATGTTCACCGCGGCGCGCCAGAGGATGTCCCAGCCGATCAGCGCGTAGGCTGCGAGGAGGAGAATCATGCCGGGCATGCTCTCCTCGAAGATCATTCCGGGGATGAAAAGCGCCGCTGCCCCGCCGATGCGACAGAGCATCCGTTTTTGCTTCTTCGTCATGACGGCCTCTCCTTCGTCGAAATTATGCTTCGAGCACGGCGTCCGGCTCGATGGTCTTCACGATCTTCTTGATCTCGTCGAGTACCGCGTCGAACCGTGCGTCCTCGGCGTCGAGCGTCATGCGTTCGCTTAGGAAGTTGACGCGCACCTTGTTCACGCCCGCAACCTTTGATGCTGCCTCCTCGATCTCCTGTGCACAGTGGGCGCAGTCGAGCTCGCGGATCTTGAATGCCTTCTTCATGAATCTCTTCTCCTTTATTTAAGGAAGCACCGATCGGATCGATTTTCCTTTAGCGGCAGTTCCTTACAACATATGAACAACTATTCATGTGTATGATTATAAGGGGCGGACAGAGGATTGTCAATAGGCGGTGTTTTATTTTTCCTGTTTTCCTGTATGGCTGGCTTTGCCTGTCATGACGCTCAACAGCAGGCCGTGCAGGCGCTGATCTGCCCAAAGCAAAACCCCCGAAGCTGAGCTTCGGGGGTTTGTGCGTGCACAGCGCTGTTTGACTGGCTTTGGCGTACCATACAACAACGAGACCCATGCGGGGAGCAGCTTACAGTCGGAACTTCGACGTGATGTCGTTGAGCTTCGATGCGGTTTGCGAGAGGGCTTCGGCGCTGTCGCTGACATCGTGCAGACTCGCGCTCTGCTCTTCGGAGGCTGCGGCGACGGTCTCTGCGTTCGCGCCGGTCTTTTCGGCGACGGCGCTGATGTTCTGCACATTGCCGACGACATCCTGCATATCGTTCGCCGTGTGATCAACTGCTTGGCTGATCTGCTCGATGTTGGTGCGCACATCATTGAGGCGCTTTTGGATGGAGGCAAAGCTCTTTTCCGTTTCGACGGTGACTTCCTTGCTTGCCTCGACTTTCTCCTCGGCGTTCGTGATTGCGCCCGCTGCGAGCTGAATGCTGTCGATCATCTGAGTGATCGTCTGCTCGATTTCATTCGTCGCTGCCGAGCTCTGCTCGGCAAGCTTGCGGACCTCCTCGGCGACGACTGCGAAGCCGCGTCCTGCCTCGCCTGCGCGCGCTGCCTCGATGGCGGCGTTGAGCGCGAGGAGATTGGTCTGTCCGGCGATCTCGCGAATGGTCGTGACGACATTCTTGATGGCATCGGAGCCGGTGACGAGCTTCTCGGAGACCCGTGAGATCTCGGTCATGGAGTCACTGACGGTTGTATTCTGCTGAACGAGCTGTTGGATGAATGTCATGCCGTTATTGGCATCCTCAACGGCCTCGACTGCCGTCTGGTTGACATGTGTGCCGCTCGCGCTCATCTCCTCCGTACGGGCACTGACCTGTTCGATGGCGTTTGAGATCTCGCTGATGCTGTTGTTGTTGTGCACGGCATCAGACGCAACATCCGTGATCGTGTGCGCAATGCTCTCGGAGACCTGCATCTGCGACTGAACAGAGGTCGAAAGGCTGTCGCTCGCCTGCGAGAGCGCATCCGCCTCGGTCTGGATGGAGCGCACAATATTGTGCAGGGCGTCCTTCATCTCGAGGAGTTCGTTCGCCATGTCGCCGATCTCATCGTTCCACGTTGCGCGCGTGCCCTGGAAGGAGAGATCCAGTTTGCCGAGCTTGCCGACATCGCCGCGCAGGTTGCTGAGGCGGCGGGCGAGACGGCGCGCGTACCATGCGGCTGCCGCGCCGACGGCGATGATGCCGATGACGCTCACGGTGAGGACAATGATGAAGATATGGTTGACGTTGTCATTCAGGTCTGCCATCTGAGCATCCTGTACAGAGGCCTGAACTTCTGCCGCCTTGCTGAAGAGGCCGTCGATCTCGTCCGTCTTCTTGCGCAGTTCGGCGGAGGCTGCGGTTGCCGCCTCGACATCTCCGCGGCCGTAGAGTGCGATGATCTCCTTTGTGCGCTCCGTGTAGTCACGCACTGCCTTGCGCAGCTCCTCACCGCGCGCCTTGCTGTCGGGGTTGACCGCGTGCTCGGCGAACACGGCGATCTGCTCATCGGCTTTCTGGAGTGCCGTCTCCGTGGATGCAACGCGGGCCGCGTCGCGCGTGATGATGTAGCCGCGCAGTTCGCTCAGCCCCAGATGAAAGTCATCCTCTGCCTCGAGCAGGGTGATGCTGTTCTTGACCGTGACGGAGAGCAGATGCTGATACTCGGTACTCGTCGTCTTGAACTCATAGAGCACAATGCCGAGCAGGACAATCATCAGCGCGATGACGCTGCCGACGAGTCCCGAGAGCTGCAGTCCGATGGGCATTCGCTGTCCCATAAAAATCATCCTCATTTCTTTTTCCCGCACCGCGCGCCCGTTCCCTGCGGGCATGCGGCGTAAAACCTAATGCACTTTTATTTTGCCCCTAATGATAGTTTTTGTCAATTCATTTTTAGCGTAGAAAAAATTTTTCCCAAAATGGTTTTAAGCTATTGCATCTGCGGGACGAATGTGGTACAGTTACATCCGTGAATTTCCTGTTTGCTGTGTGTCGGGCGTTCAGCGATGGACGACGGGGGCGGCGCACGGGAGCGTTTGGAACGATTAGCCGGCCTTGGTGGGCACTTTGCCCGGGACTTGGCAGGATGATTAGTGTCTGCACAACGGAATCGTTAATATAACATAGATTGTGCATGGACGACCAAACGACGGCGGGAAATAATGAGCTGGTGATGTCACCAGCTTTTCTTTTTGCCCGAAATGGAGTAGAATAGGCGCAGAGATTTATGCGGGACGCATTGCGCAACGATAATAATAATGATATGGAGATCGTCTGCATTACACGGAGGTAATGTCATGTCAATATTTGAGGGAATCGGAAAAATCGGCGACTATACGCATCTGCGCAGTCTGCAGCGTGAGATGAAGTACCGCATCAAGACGGGCGCGAGCCTGCGTCAGGCGATGGGTGCGCAGACGCAGCCGGGCAAGACCAAACAGAGTGATCTGCAAGGGATGGACGATACGCGCAGCGCGAACCGCGAAGGGCGCATCCGGCAGAAGCTGCGGCAGGGACAGAAACTCTCCGCTGCCGACAAGCAGTATCTGAAGGACAATGCCCCGGATCTCTATGAGAAGGTAACGCGCATCGAGGAGCGCCGTGAGGCACTCGCGCGTGCCCTCCAGCGTGCCAAGACCAAGGACGACGCGCTGCGCGCGGTCGCGCAGGCGAACATCGCCGTGCTCGCGGAGATGAAGGCGGGCGGCGGCGATGTACCGAGTTTTCGCGGGGTGGGGGCGGGTTCGTCCGAGGGGGCAAGTGCGCCCGTAATGACGGCCGGCGGCGCAGCGGCCGCGGGAGATGCGCTCGATATGCCGCCTGCGGAAACGGGAGCCGCTGTGTCTGCACCCTCGTCCGGCGAGATGCAGGGTGCGCTCGGGCGCGAAGCTCTCGCACAGACGGGCGGCGGCGATGCGCCTGCGGCAGGAGCCGCGTCCCAGAACGCGGTGCAGGCTTCCGGCGCAGCGGAGGAAAAGGAGGGCTTCAAGCCCGGACCGTCCACGCGCGATCCCTACGGCAACCGCCGCGTGCTCTCGCGCGAAGAACTCGACGATATGATGCGCACGGCGCAGCGGGCGGGGAATCTCTCGCCGCTTGACAACGAGAAGGTCTATCTCCTGCGCGCCCTGCAGCGCGAGTGGATGGAATATGCAAATTCTGAGGAGTATCAGAACCTCCCAAATACCGCGCTTGACGCGGCGGACGAAGAGACGCACGGCGCGGTGCGCCGCAGAAAACGGCAGGAGCAGGACGGCGTGTCGGCCGCTCCTCCCGTGCCGAGCGCCGCAGAGATCTTTGCCGCCGCGCATCGTTATTATCATGCGGCGCACGATGGGGAACGCTTTATCGCGAAAGGATAATTTCGCTTAGAAAGGATATCTCTATGTTTACGTTTAAAGGAGACGGTTTTCCGAGCTTTCACGGCATTACGCCGCAGATTCACGAGGAGGCGTTCGTCGCCCCGCAGGTATTTCTCTCGGGCGACGTACGCGTCGGTCAGTATGCGAGCCTCTGGCCCGGCGTTGTTGCGCGCGGCGATGTGAACTACATCTCCGTCGGCAACTGCTCGAACATCCAGGATCTCACCTGTCTGCACGTGGCGGATGACTACCCGTGCATCATCGGGGACTATGTGACCGTCGGACACTGCGCCTGCGTCCACGGCTGTGAGATCGAGGACCACGTGCTCATCGGCATGGGCGCGACGGTGCTGACGGGGGCGAAGGTCGGGCGCGGCTCGATCATCGCGGCAGGCGCGGTCGTCAAGGAGAACGCCGTCATCCCGCCGAACTCGCTCGTAGCGGGCGTCCCGGGCAAGATTGTGCGCGAGAATATGGACCGCGTCGCAACGATCCACGCGCAGGCGCTCAAGTATAAATGTGAGTGGGCGGTGGAGTACGGCCTCTATCCGGAGATCGGCGGCGAGCGCTTCCACGGCGAGAAGGTCATCTGATGCCGGAGGAGCAGAGCTCCGTCGCGCAGCCGCACGGGCGTGAACAGCAGGTGAAGATGGAGATTGTCTCCATGATTCACGGCGGCGAATCGCCCTACGACGTGATTCATCATGTCGCTCAGTGGCTGGAGAAGGTATCGGGCGAGCCCGGCTACGCCCAGTATGTCGAGGATGCGATGCGCGCGGTCTACGGCTGCGCACTGCAGCATGTGCGTCCGATGGAGGACGAACTGCGCGATGTGGAGGAGCGCCTCGAACGCATCCGCGCCGCCTACGAAAAGCCGGAGTTCACGGAGGAGGAGAAGAAGCGCATCCGCTTTGCGATTGATCTCCACGTGAAAAATATCGAGCGCCTCAAGGAGTGCATCGCACGTGCGAAGGCGAACGGCGAGGCGGCAGAGATTGTGAAGAACTGACGAAGGAAGAAAACGATGCTGACAGATGTATTTTTTGAATGCCTGAAACACGACGGCATTGTGTCGGTGGCGTCGGTGACGCTCGAGGACGAGGCGCATATCGCGAATACGTGGAATAAGTACCTCATCGTGACAGAGGATGAGCGGATTCTGATCCCATGCTATGGGTTCCGCAAAACGGAGCGCAATGCGGCGGAGCATCCGCGTCTTGCGCTGACGCTTGGCAGCCACGAGGTCGAGGGACATCGGGGGATGGGCACCGGCTTTTTGCTGACAGGCACGGCGGAGTTCCGCAAGGACGGCGCGCTTTTTGAGCAGATGCATGCCAAGTGCTCGTTTGCGAACCGCGTGCTGATCTTTACGCCGGATTCCTGCCGGCAGACCCTCTGAACACGATTGTATACCGCTATACACGAAGCCCCATGCTTGCGCGCATGGGGCTTTTTATGCTAATATATTGCTGTTCCGTTGCTTGCTGCGGCGGTATTTCGAACTATATACAGGAGGTAAGAACATGAATATCTCTACCGTAAAGAAAATTTTTGCGGCAGGTGCAGTCCTTGTATTCTCTGCTGCACTCCTCACCGGCTGCGGCGACTCAGCATCGTCGGGGGACAAGAAGTTCCTCAACATCGGCACGGGCGGCACGGCGGGCACGTATTACCCGATCGGCGGCGCGATCGCAGAGGTGCTGAACAAGGAGATCCCGGGCATGAACGCGAGCGCGCAGAGCACAGGCGCGTCGGTTGCGAATATCAATATGCTGCGCGACGGGGCGGTCGATCTCGCGACGGTCCAGAACGATATTACCTACTACGCCGTGAACGGCACCGAGATGTTCCAGGATAAAAAGGTCGACGGACTCCAGGGCATCGCGGCCCTCTATCCCGAGACCTGCCAGTTCGTCACCCTCCAGTCCTCGGGCATCAAGAGCATCGCGGACCTCAAGGGCAAACGCGTCGCGGTCGGCGCTGCGGGCTCCGGCGTGGAGGCAAATGCGCGCCAGATTCTCGAGGCATACGGCGTGACCTATGACGATATTGACGAGCAGTTCCTCTCGTTCGCCGAGGGTGCGAGCGCGCTGAAGGACGGCAATGTGGATGTCGCCGTTCTGACGGCAGGCTATCCGACGGCGTCCGTACAGGACATCGCCTCGCAGAACCCGGTGCGCCTCCTCCCTGTGGATGATCATGTGGCGGATGCGCTGATCGCGAAGTATCCGTTCTATACGAAAACGGTGATTCCTGCCGGCACGTATGCCGGATTTGATGAGGCCGTGCCGGGCGTCTCTGTCATGGCGATGCTGGTCGCGGGCCCCTCGATAAACGCCGATCTCGGCTACAGTATTACGAAGGCGATCTTCTCGAATCTCGATCGTCTGCAGGCCGCGCACGCCGTCGGCAAGCAGATCTCGAAGGAGACCGCAAAGAGCGGCATGTCGCTGCCGATGAACGCCGGCGCGGAGAAGTACTTCAACGGTGAATGAGAGCTTATGCGATTGCGCTTTGCGCGGCGGTGCTCCTGATCGCATTTGATATCCTGAGCACCCCCGCGCTTTTCCTGTGCGCGGATGGGGAGACGATGGTTCTCGCACCGCAGATCCGGGGCGAGGTGCCGCTGACGATCCATTTTATTCACTCCGTGCAGAAGACGCCGGTCGAGGAGTTCCTCACGGCGCATGCAGACGGGCATTTCCATCTCTCAGGCACGCGGTACCAGTCGCACGGGGTGGGACTGCCGTTCCTCCCCGAGGAGGGGACATTCCGCCAAGAGGGAGACTATTTCGTCCTCGATATGGACCGCGACTACTCGGAACTCAGCCTCCGAACGGGTGTCGGTACGGAGCTCACGATCGAGGCGGGCGGACGGGTGATCCCCGTCTATGAGATGTATCCCGCCGGCACGCGCATCGATCTCGTCGCTGCGCCGCTGTACACATATTTTTGGAAGAAGTAGACGTTGATTTTTGCCGAGGCTGCCGGCAGGCGGCCTCGTATTCTTTTTCACAGAGGATGTGATTTGCTGTATGACCGATCAGAATACTGTTAATGCAGATGCAATTTTGAAGAAATATGACCGTGAATCGAACACGGTTCACTATACGGGCTGGCCGAAGAAAGTCGTCGCCGCGATCGCCATTACATTCTCCATCTTTCAGATCTATACGGCGACATTCGGCGTGCTCGATGCACAGCTGCAGCGCGCCGTTCATCTCGGATTCGGGCTTGCGCTTGCCTACCTGCTCTACCCGTTCCGGCGCGCGTGGGCACGCGACCATTTTTTCCATCCCATCGATGTCGCCTTCGCCATTCTCGGCGCGGCGGCGCCGGCCTACATTGTCATCCAGTACCGTGAGCTCGTCACGCGCGCGGGATCGGTGACGATGCCCGATGTCATCGTGGGCGGCCTCGGCATTCTGCTTGTCATTGAGGCGACGCGGCGGGTCGTGGGGCTGCCGATGGTGACGGTCGTGCTCTTTTTCCTTGCGTATGCGTTCCTCGGCCCCTATATGCCGGGCGTTCTTGCGCATCGCGGGCTCTCGCTCGAGCAGCTGGTCAGCCACCTCTATTTTACGACCGAGGGCATTTTCGGCATCCCGCTCGGCGTCTCCTCGACGTTCATCTTCCTCTTTATCCTCTTCGGCGCGTATCTCGAGAGTACGGGTCTCGGCAAATTCTTCATCGATCTCGCCAATGCGGTAGCGGGCTGGGCGAGCGGCGGCCCCGCAAAGGTCGCCGTTCTCTCGAGCGGCCTCATGGGCACGGTCTCCGGCAGCTCCGTTGCAAATGTCGTCGGCACCGGCTCGCTCACGATCCCAATGATGAAGAAACTCGGCTACAATGCGAACTTTGCAGGCGCCGTCGAGGCGGCGGCATCCACGGGCGGACAGCTCATGCCGCCGGTCATGGGCGCAGCGGCATTTCTCATGGCGGAGTTCGTCGGCGTGCCTTACATTGACGTTGTCAAGGCAGCGGCCATTCCTGCACTGCTCTATTTCACCGGCGTCTGGCTGGGCGTGCATTTCGAGGCAAAGCGCAAGAAGCTCAAGGGCATCCCGCGGAGCGAGCTGCCGAACCCGCTGACCCTGCTCAAGGAGCGCGGGCATCTCGCCATTCCCCTCGTCGTCATCGTCTACCTCCTCGTGTCGGGCTATACGCCCATGCGCGCGGCGCTCGTCGCCATCGTCCTCTCGATTGTCTGCGCCATGCTGCGCAAATCCACGCGCATGGCACCCATCGAGATCGTCTACGGCCTTGAGCGCGGCGCGAAGGCGGTGCTCGGCGTGCTCATCGCCTGTGCGGCGGCAGGCATCATCATCGGCGTCGTCACAAAGACCGGCGTCGGCCTGCGCCTCGCCTCGGGACTCATTGAGCTCGCGGGCGGCATGCTCCTGCCGGCCATGTTCTTCACCATGATCACGGCAATTGTGCTCGGCATGGGCGTCCCGACGACGGCGAACTACGTCATCACATCGACCATCGCCGCGCCTGCGCTTGTGCAGATGGGTGTGCCGCTTCTCGCAGCGCACATGTTTGTCTTCTACTTCGGCATCATCGCGGACGTCACGCCGCCCGTTGCGCTCGCCGCCTATGCGGGGGCGGGCATCAGCGGGGGCAATGCCCTCAAGACCGGCGTGCACGCGTCAAAACTTGCGATTGCGGCGTTTATCATTCCGTACATCTTCGTCCTCTCGCCCGTCATTCTGATGATCGATGCGTCTCCGTTTACCCTCATTCTGGCGACGCTCTCAGCGCTTGCGGGCATGGTCGCCGTCAGCTCCGCGCTCTGCGGCTTCCTCGCCGATCACTGCCGCCCCTATGAGCGCCTCCTGCTCATCATTGCCGGCCTCCTTATGATCAAGCCCGGCGGCATCACCGACATGATCGGCCTGGCCATCTTTGCCGTCATCCTTGCGATGCAGTATATGCGCGTGAAAAAGGCGGCGTAAAACCTTTTGCTGAACGAAAAGAGACGTTCCTGCAACGTACAGGAACGTCTCTTTTTATGCGAAAAACTTAGGTTTTCTCTTCCGGGGTAATGTCAATCGGTGTGCTCTCCGTGAGCCGCTGAGGCTCCGCTTCTGCACCCTTGCGGCGGCGCATCATGTAGAATGCAATCCCGCCGATGAGGACGATTACCACGATGACCGTGCCGATGATCGCCGCCTTGTTCCAGATGCGGAACGCGATCTCGATCTTGGAGGACTCGCCCGTTACAAGCGTCTTGCCGAGGTTCCACGTGAGCGTCTTGCCGTCGTTCTCCGTGCGGTCGGCATTCGAGCTCGTGGGCACGACCGGGAGATTCATCTGGTACGTGAACGTGATGTTGCTTGCAAATGCACCTGCGCCGCCGCCGTTCTGGCTGCCCTCGAAGAGGAGATCAAAGTTGTAGTCGCTGTAGAAGAGGTTCTTGTTCACAGTGATTCCTGTGTTCTTGCCTTCGTTTGCCTTGAAGAAATCATTCTCCGACAGCTTCTCGATGGTCGCATAGTGCTCGGTGATCTCGTAGCCCGACATATTCTCCTTTGTGACGGGCGTGATCTGCGCCTCGGGATTTTTTGCGAGCGCCGAGCTCTTGCTCTGCTCGACGACTTCGGAGAGCATCGGCACGCTGACGAGGGTGGTCTTGAGATCAGCGCTGCCGTCGTCGTTGATGACGACGTTCACATCGCCGCTGAAGCAGCCGCTCGTGAGCGCGAGCACACCGAACAGCGCGGCGGCAAGTACCGTACGCATCGTGTGCCTGCATTGTTCAAACATAAAATACCTCCCATAATTCCTGTACTGCCAATCCATTCGTATTCTACATGAGCATGCGGGATTTTGCAAGCCGGACAATATTGCGCGAAAGCGAGACTGGAAACCAAAACGATAACTGCAGCGTAAAACATAAGAGGCAGAGCCGATCGTTGGCTCTGCCTCCTATCTTTTGCAGCGGCGGGTTTATTTCTTGGAGTCCTCGAGCGTGACCCCGTGAATCGCCTCGGCGAGACGCACAAGCGCATCTACGCTGCGTACGCCGGGGGTGATCTCAGAGAGCTTCACGCGGACGAAATGGTTTTCACGCACCGCTTTGATGTTTTGGAGCTGCGGGTTGCTTTTCACTTTTTCAACCTTCTGCTGGAAGTCATCGTCGTTGCGTATGCTCGTGCCGTAGTCCGCGACGATGATGTACTCGGGATCGGCGGCGATGACAGTCTCCCAGCTTGTCTTTGCCCACGTCTTGTCAACGCCCTGTCCGCTCATGACGTTGTCTGCGTTGATGAGTTTCAAGAGGTTCGGCGTGTAGCCCTCGAATGCGGTGAACGGCTCGCCGTCATCGGAGTCGAGGATGAAGATCTTCTTGTGCGGCAGATCCTTGATCTTGTCCTGCACAGCTGCGAGGCGCCTGCGCTGATCGCTGATCCATGTGTCTGCCCTGTCCTTGACGCCGAAGATGTCGCCGAGCTTCTGCATATCACCGAAGAGCATCTCAAGATCGGCTTGTGTGGACTGCATGGATGAGGGGATGTAGATGGGCACGTTCTGCGCGGTGATCTTATCCGCCTCGATGCCGCGCTTGGTAAACGCGACTTCCCAGCCTGTGACGAAGTCCGGCTGTGCCGCCATGAGAACCTCATACGACGGCCACTTCTCAGCAAGGACAGGGACTTTGTCATAGGCTTCCTGCAGCGGCGGATAGATGTCTTCCTCTTTGAACGCCGTTCCTGCCATCTGACTCTCAACGCCCAGCGTGAGCAGCATCTCCGTCGTTGCCTGCGACATTGAGACAGCGCGCTTCGGGGCCTCTTTGACCTGCATCTCGGCCGATGCCCCGTTGAGCGGCTGTGTCCACTTTACAGGAAAACCTGCGGGGGCGGCAGTCTCCGTCTTCCCCTGTTGGCCGCCGCAGCCGCCGAGCAGCAGAGCCGAGAGCAGCACTGCAAAGAGGGCTTTTTTCTGCTTGAAGATCATACATTTCCTCCTTTAATAATAGAGATAATAGATTCCGTCCTGCTCCTGTGTGCGGAACGAAACCTCGAAAACCTCTTTCAGCCGCGCGGGGGTGAGCACGTCGCGCGGTGCGCCGTGTGTGACAAGAGACCCGTTCTTGAGTATTACAATATGATCGCAGTAGCGCGCGGCGAGCCCGAGGTCATGCAGGACGATGATGACGGTCTCGGGGAAACGCCGCAGTTCTTCCATCAGGGCAATCTTGTACTTTACATCGAGATGATTCGTCGGCTCATCGAGCAGCAGATACTGCGGCTGCTGAGCAAACGCTTTTGCGATGAAGACGCGCTGCCGCTCTCCGCCCGACATGTGGCCGAGCTTCTTCTCACGCAGGGCGAGCGTACCCGTCTGCTCCATCATGGCGCGCGCAATGGCACGATCCTCACTGCTGTAATTTTCAAAGCGCTTCTTGTACGGATAACGTCCCATGAGCACGACGTCCGCTGCTGTCAGCTCCTCGCTGGCACTCTCCCTGTGCTGGGAGAGGACCGCAAGAATGCGTGCATAGGCGCGCGCCGGGATGGCCTCGACGGCAGTGTCGTCCAGGAAAATCGTGCCGCTGCTCGGCAGAAGCCGTGCGATATGAGCGAGCAGCGTGGACTTCCCGCAGCCGTTCGGCCCGACGATTCCTGTAATCTTGTGCGATTGGAACGTCACGGAGAGATCGCTCAGAATGGTCTGCGTGCCGGTGGTGTAGGTGAGATGACGTACATCGATCATATCAGCGGTCTCCGTATCGTTTGCAGATGATCCACAGGAAGATCGGGGCGCCGAGTCCTGCCGTCAGCACGCCGATTGGCAGCTCCTCGGGGCGAAAGAGCGTGCGCGAGAAGACATCTGCCCAGAGCATTGCAAGTGCGCCGAGGAGCGCCGAGGCAACGGTAAGTGAACCGTGCTTCGGGCCGACGAAGATGCGCGCAATGTGTGGGATGACGAGGCCGATGAAACCGATGACGCCGCCCTTTGCAACGAGCACTGCGATGGTGAGTGAGGAGACGAGCACAACGAGGAGCTGCATCTGCTTGACGGAGATGCCCATCTGTTTTGCCTCGTCCTCGCCCAGCAGGATCAGGTCGAGGTCGTGGCGCAGCAGCCAGAGAAACAGAAAGAGGAGCGCCGTGAGCGCGCCGGCAATGGGCAGATCCGCCCACTGGATGCCGGAGAGCGAGCCCATGAGGTAGAACATCGCACTGCGTACCTGCGCTTCGTGTTTTGCGCTGTAAATGACGAGCAGTGTCGCCGCGGCAAAGAGAGCAGAGCTGCCCATCCCGATGAGGACGAGACGCATCGGACTGCTGCTCTTGCCGACGAGCGTGATGACGAGAGTTGTCGCCAGGAGTGCACCGAGAAATGCACCAAAGGAAACAGCGTAGCCGCCCATAAAGGAGAAGATGCCGAGTACGATGGCACATGCCGCACCGGCACCTGCGCCGGAGGAGACGCCGAGAATGTAGGGGTCGGCCAGCGCGTTGCGTGTGATCGTCTGCATGGCGAGGCCGACGAGCGCGAGCCCTGCCCCCGTGCACACGGCGAACAGCGTGCGGGGCATGCGGATGTTCCAGAGGACGACGCTGTCCGTGCCCGCAGGATTCATACCGCCGGCGGTGAGCTCGCGCAGGATTGTGTCGGCAGGGATCGGCACCGCGCCGAATCCGAGCGAGAGCACGAGACTTGCAAGCAGTGCAGTCACCAAGATCATATGGATACGCATAAAATTTCCTCAATATATAGAGCGAAAACTCGTCTGTTTGTGAAAAGTATAACACGAAACGTCAAGAAATGCTGTGCTGCGGATGAAAAGATTTTTCTGCTTAACAACAATGAATCGTCAAACACCCTGAACATAGACATTGATAAAGCACCTTTCTTCCCTTATAATGAAAGCAGCATCAAATCGTTTTGGGAACTTGAATCGGGGATTTTGAAAGGGGCTATTCTATGCATTTAGAGAATGATATTTTTACGAGCCGCATGCCGAAGGAGCGTCTGGAGAAGGCGCTGAAGCAGCGCGAAACGATCTCGGAGGAGGACTACACGAAGGTTGTCGGCCTTGCGAACATTGTGCGTCCCGTGCGCAGCTAAGACGCCGGATGTCTACGGCATGACGTACGAGGAGCGCTTCATTACGTCCATCGACGGTGTTCCGCTCGACGCGTGGTGCATTCCGGCAAAGGGAGGGCCGAGCGATAAGCTCGTCATCTTCAACCATGCGCTGCCGATGTGCCGCGCGGGTTTCCCGGGACATTTCGGCGAGCCGTTCAGCAGCTTTGACGAGGTCGAGATCGACTTTGTCATCCAGTACAAGCATCTGACGGATGCGGGCTACAATGTGCTCACGTACGATATTTGCAACCACGGCACGAGCGGTGCGGCGAACGGCGGCATCTCCGGGATCGGCAACTGCGAGTGGCGCGACTGCGTTGCGGTGAAGGAGTATGTCGACCGCGATCCCGTTCTGTCGAAGATGATGGTTGCGCTCTACAGCCAGTGCATGGGCGGCAACTCGCAGTACCATGCGATCTATCGCTGTCCCGAACTCTTCGAGAACGTCCGCTGCATGGTCAGTCCGATGGTCGTGTCAATGGGTGCGATCTTCGATGCGTTCGGCGAGCTGTTGGGCATCCGGCAGTACCAGGAGCTGATCGACTGCGAGCTGCTGAAGATGGGCAGCTTTACAGCGGCGGAGATGACGCTGAAGCGCTGGGCGGTGGCGGTGAAGATGCCGCTCCTCATGATCCAGGTGAAGGACGATGCGTGGACGCGCAATCCGGAGGACGGGCAGGCGATCTTCAATCTCGTATCGAGCACGGAGAAGGAGCTGCACTGGATCGAGAACACGCCGTACCGCTTCAAGGACGGCTACAACTACTTCGGCCGCACGCCGGAGAAGGTGCTCGGCTTCCTTGCGGCACATATGAACTAAGTGAATCACGGGACGTCTGCGGGCGTCCTTTTTGCTGCCAAAAATGGGGGAGATGCAGTAAAATTTTCCGTGTGCGCAGCATTTTGCGGCGCGTCCGAAAAAAGTTCGCATGCGCAGATATTTTTCTCTTGACACGAAAATTAGGATGTAGTATTATATGATGACCTATTGACGTAAGAATGGGGATTTGTGCGCATTTTTTGGGGAGCGCTGCGCTTTCCGGCTCTATTTTTGGAAAGGACATGAGAGCAAGGTAT
>ERZ773073.376-NODE-376-length-23914-cov-9.577560_pt1 | contig 23914 bp, 22 predicted proteins | sample MGYA00580616_ERZ773073 | MGnify/ENA primary metagenome ERZ773073 (study PRJEB29015, sample SAMEA2737960) | human oral metagenome | biome: human oral; feature: human-associated habitat; material: dental | place: China | collected 2131 ...
CCTTGGCGAAGAAGGCGGCTGCTTTTTTCAGGAACTCGTTCTCCTGACGCAGCTCACGAACCTCCGCTCTCAGTTTCGCTATCTCGGCTGACTCGGAGGCCTTCTTGCGGTCCTGGTCGGTGGCGTGCTCCTTCTTGTATCTTGCGACCCAGTTACCCACCGTTTGGGCAACAAGGTCGTATGAGGCGGCCACCGAGGAGATGGTACGGTCCTTCTCGATCACCTCACGCACCACTTGGGTCTTGAACTCGTCGGAGTATTTCGCTGCTGGCATGGTCTCCATCCTATCGACTCACGGGAAGAAAAACTCCCCCAGTCCGAGAAACACCACGCACTCCACACCCGCATCAACATACCAGACCCGCTAGGTGTGCAGATTGAAGAGGTTGGTTAGGCGGGTGATGGGTGGGTGGTCTTGGGTAGTGGTGTGGGGTCGGTGGTGATTGTAGAGGTGCAGCCATGCGGGTAGAACTTGGCGGTGTTGGGTCTCGGAGTCGTAGTGGCGGGCGTAGGCCCAGCCGTCGGCCAGGGTACGGTGGACGGCCGAGGCCGCTACCCCGGTGCGGGCCGCGAGCTGGACGAGCCCCTCACGCAGGCGCTTGCGCAGCGAGACGATCCGCTTGACCACTGCCTTGGGTGTGCGGTGGGGGCGCGAGCGCGGGCGGCTGGAGCGGTCGGTCATGGGCCGGCCGGCCCTGTACCTGTCGACCCGGCGCTTGACGGTGGGCCAGGAGCACTGGAACCGGGCAGCGACCTCGCTGACGGGCCAGCCCTCCTCGACCACCAGGCGGGCGACCCTCACACGAGCACGCGGGGTCAGGGCCGCGTTAGCGTGGGACATCAGGAGAGCACCTTTCGAGTCTGGCTGACGGGAGCTGCAACCCCTCCACTCAACCAGCCCAAGGCGCTCTCCTCACCTCAAAGACTCGGGTCACACCCCCCCAACCAACCCTCCCGACCAGTACACCTAAAGATCGACAACCACCCACAGAGTTCGCCGACACCCTGGCAGCCGGTGGCAGATCATCACATCACAACCAGATCACAGATCGTGATGCCGGGAAGCCTCTTCGCGTTGTCGTGTTATGACGACATCATCGTCAGAACCCTTTGACGGATGGCGTAGAGTGCCATCCGAAGGTTTTTGTCCCTGTCCAGCCTGGTTACTAGTCTCACGCACCACAACGCCCATCGCAGGCGCACGTCACCTGTCGTTGTGAATCGAATCACTCTTTGTCCCTGACTCGGAGGTGCTCCCTTGAACGTTCCTGTGTCGTCTATGTTGTCCACATCGCCCGCAAGAAATGAGTTTCAAGACCACCTTCCGTTGGAGAGTCCGGGGAGTGCAGTAGTAGCTCAAGCCTCGCACACTGATCGTTACACAACATCCGTAACCTCAAGTTGGTCGCAGGCGTATGAAATTCTCGCCAAGGCGGTTGATGGCCGTACTGCATTCGTGGTCGCCGATACTACCGTAGATGCCTTGTTCGGAGACAAGTTGTGCGGCGCGTTGAATCGGCGCAGCATTGCCGTACAACGTTTTACCATGGATGCGGGCGAACGGTACAAATCCATTGGAACTGCCTTAAAGCTCATCGATTGGCTAGTTGCGGCCGGGATGAAGCGTCGTGACGTCATCATCGCGCTCGGCGGAGGAGTCGTCATTGACACGGTGGGTTGGGCGGCCAGCATTTTCATGCGTGGAGTCCCATACATCAATGTTCCGACGTCGCTGCTGGCTCAGGTGGACGCCGGGCTCGGAGGCAAGGTGGGGGTCAACCATGCTGAGGCGAAGAATCTTGTAGGTGGTTTTCATCAGCCGCAGGCGGTGGTCAGTCCTATCGAGGCTCTTCGAACCCTCCCTCCTAGGCACGTCACTAACGGACTGAGTGAGGTGTTGAAGAAGGCTGTTATTGCTTCTCCAGAGTTATTCAACCTTATGGAGGCCCAGGCTCGTGAACTGGTCGATGGTGACCAGGATCTGCTTTTGCGCATCGTTTACGCGGCGACGCAGATTAAGACGACCTTGATCTACCGCGATCCTTTCGAGGAATGCCTTGAACGTCCGCTGAATTACGGGCACACTGTCGGTCATGCAATCGAGACTGCTACGAGTTACGGCCCGCTGCTCCACGGAGAGTGTGTCGCCATTGGCATGGCGGCCGCGGTGGAACTTGCACGTCATCGGGGCCTGCTTCTTCCCGCTGTCGCCGATCGAATGCTCCGTGTTCAACAATCGTTAGGACTGCCTTTATCAATGTCTGACGCCGGGGTTGAGGTGAGTTTTGATGACGTGATATCCGCTTTGGAGAAAATTCGTGCAGTCCGTGGTGGTAAGCTGCGTTTCGTGCTCCCTGTGGATGTCGGGACGGTTGAAATCCGTAATGACGTCAGCAAAGCTGAGATTGACTGGTTGCTGACAAAAATAGGTGCGACCTACAAAAAGCCATCATGACCTTCACAACTATGATGGCTGCGGCTCCCGTCGGGCAGGCACGCGTGTTGTGCCTGGGTGCCGGGATGCTGGGCGGAAGAATCAGCCGGGTCCTGACCCAAACCGGACACGAGGTGCATATCGTGTCGCGTACCGGTCAGAGTCGTCGCCAAAATCACCACCGGGCTGATCTAGCTACTATCACTGGTCGGGCCACTGTCATCGATTTGGTGAATCGAATGAAACCAGACCGCTTGATCCTGGTGCACGGACCCTCTGATGTCAGTTGGTTCGAGGAGCATGAGGAGGAGGCTCGCAATACTCACGTCGAGATTTGCAGACTGCTCGCTGACACTCCTTGTCTACTGGTGTCCACCGATAACGTATTCGACGGCGACTGTGGGCTGCGCCGTGACGATGAGCGTCCCGACCCGAGCAACGCCTATGGTCGAGTGAAGTTCGCGGCTGAGCAGGCGCTGTGCAATAGTCGCGGTCATCGCGAACATATGGTGCTACGAGTCAGTTTAGTCTACCATGAGGACGGGAGCGGGCGAGCTGACTTTGTGCAGACTTGCCTGCGGCAGGCACACGAGGGGAAGCCGTTTAAAGTACCCTGCGATCAGTTTCTAACACCTGTTCATGTAGATGATGTGGCAGTTGTGTGCGCCGCACTGATCCAAGCTGGGTCTGCCAGATATTCCGGGGAGAAAAACCGACTCAGGAACCTATCGACATGGCATCTTGCTGGACCTGAAGAACTCAGCCGCGAGCAGATCGCCCGTCGTGTCTATCGATCGGTAGGAGCCAATCCGTCACTGGTCGTTGGCGTGCCTCGTGATCAGACGCGGTGGGCTTGTCGACCAACCTATTCCAGTCTCCAATCGTCAGACTTCTCTCACTTACCGGGACTTGCCGCATGGCGACCCAGGGATATTGACGCGGGTCTTGAGCAGATGAAAATCCAACGGCTTGCGATGTCGAAGGAAGCGCAATGAACAGCAATATTACCGGTCAGTGGAACGTCATAGACGCCGGCGGAACGCGGACGCTCCTTGTTAGTTCTGGTCAGCATCAACAGTTCAACAGCATCAACCCGGCCTCCGTTGGGCAGGAACAGGCCATGAGGGTACTCGATGAGGTATTTGCTGCCATTGCTGCTGATGGGGCAGAGGACGCGCCGACGCTGCTCGCCAGCGCCTCGTTGGATGAGTACCCTCGACAATCCACCGTTCAGATGATCGGGTACTCGGCCTGCAGAGCAGGGTTGCGACGTCCGCTCGTGTGCGTCGACGACGTCACAGCGCTGCTCCTGGTGGGCATGCTGAGTGAGGGCCCAGGACTCGCTCCGGCTACCGCAGTCGTGGTGGGAACAGGAAGCGCGGCCCGGGCCTGCCGACCCGACGGATTACCTGTCACAGTCGGGTCGCGTGAATACCTGGCCAGTGACGAGGGCAGTGCTTTCGCCATAGGAGCGGCCGGACTTCGAGCTGGTGTCCGTGCAACGGACGGACGTGGCCGTTCCACAGCGCTGGTCGACGCTCTATCCGAAAGATCGGGAAAAAGCTTGGACAGGCTCGCGCGGGAGTTAGCAAGTACGCCATTTCCCAAGGCCAAGGTGGCAGCGCTGGCGCTCATCGTCACTGAGTGCTGGGCGGCTGGGGATGAGGTGTCTACCCAGATCGTACGCGGAGCGATAAATGATCTTGTCGAGGCGGCCTGGGTCGCAGCCGATAAAGCCGGGGTTCTGGGAACCGAGGTGGTGCTGGCTGGCGGCGTCCTAAGCGGTTGCCCGGCTTTCCGTAAAGCCTTGGCAGCCAAGCTCGATCGATACGGACTAGGACGCTCGCGGTTAGTTTCGCAAACTGCTCCTGCGCTCTCCCATCTGCTGTGCAATGAAAATCTACCGTGCCCCACAACCTGGTGGAACCAGGTTGTCGTTCGAACGAGCGGTTGCGCATGAGGCCCGGTATTTGCCTAGCAGCTTTCGGCGACAGGACTCTTCCTGAGGCCGTGGCGGCGGTGCGCGCTCTCGGCATCGAGGTGATTGACTTGCCTACCGACAGCACAATGCATCTGCTGCAACTCGGACGTGATATCCAAGCGATTGCTGACGTCGTACATCGCGCCCTCAAAGACTCGGGACTGAAGATAGGTTGCGTATCCAACAGTCGAGACACTCAACGATTTCTGGGGCCCGCGGGGGTACGGACTCAACTGCACCATCCCTGGGCGACCAAACCTGACCGTAACGCTGCGTTCTCAGCCGCCATCGCCACAATTGACCTAGCTGCTGAACTCGGCTGTGGGTGGGCCCGCTTGCACTTCGGCTGTCCTGATTTTTCGCGGTGGCTCACCTGGAATGGAATGGATGATACCAGATGGAGCGATAACGTGACTCTGTTCGTGGAGGCCACACAACCCATTCTGCAACACGCCTATGATCGCGGAGTAATGGTGCTCCTAGAACCGCATCCTAAGCAGGTGCTGTACGACCCGATGAGTACCCGTGCGGTGCTCCGGGCTCTTCCTGATTCAGCCCCCGTGAAGTTGTGCCTGGATGTCGCTAACGTTGCCGCACTCGGGTTTTCTCCTGTATCATTGACCCGTGGCTGGGGCGAGGCCCTGGCTGCCGTCCATGTCAAAGATCTCCAGACGTGGCCCGAGGCCTCCGCTCCCGTGGGCGCTGGTTGGTGCCGTTACGGGCCAGGGCCTGCGATTCGCTTCCGAGCCTTGGGAACGGGCGACTTGCCATGGGCTCAAATCCTTGACGCACTGGTTGATGAAGGTTTCGACGGGATCATTTACCTCGAGAATGAGGATGCCACCCGCCCCCGGGCGACAGCGCTTCGTGATAGTGCTGCCCGGCTTCGCCAACTCGTCCCTACACAACGTCCGGAGGGTAGAACATGGTAACTCAACTCGCTATCGAACCTGAGCCTCGGGCTACTGACTTTCGTCACGGCCGGCTCTACCTGACTTTTCGTTGTAACTCTCGCTGCGGCTACTGCAACGTGTGGCAGGATCCCATTTTTTCTGGCCAGGCTGAGATGTCCACTCGACAGGTGCAGGAGTCGCTGGAGCAAATGCATACTCTGGGCATCCATTACGTGGATTTTACTGGCGGTGAACCAAGTTTGCATAACTCCTTGGTCGCCGGTGTCCGACACGCGGCGTCCCTGGGCATGGCGACGGAAGTTACGACCAACGCGATCCGGCCGATTCGTCACTTGGACAAGATGGTCGACAGCCTCTCCGTCATGAACGTGTCCTTGGACACTCTCAGTGCTAAGCGATACCATGCCATTCGCGGAGTCAATACGGTGAACAGGACCAAGAATTATCTGGTTGAGCTGCGTCAGCACTACTCTGAATTATCTGTTCGAATTATCTGCACTATTTCGTCGGAAAATATCAGTGATGTCGATGACCTCATGGGTTTTGCCGCTGATCTACGTGTGCCTGTCGTTTTGAATCCGATATTTGAGTATTTTGACGGCCAAGGAACTGTGCGCGACCCGCAGCGCACTGCCCGTACGGTAATGCTTGGTCTGCCATCGGTCAGGAAGCCGCCCTCGAGCCCTGATTCGCTTGTATCGACGCTCCCGGCGCTGCAAAGCACTGAGAATAATGGACAGGAGGATACACGCCGCGAAGTCTCCCGTCGGATGGGCGTGCCATGGGCGCGGGTTAGCCTTGACGTGCTCGGGCTCTTGGATACGCGGACTTCCGAACGCTCCACGAACTGCGGTGCCGGTCGGCGCATCCTTACCATAGGTCCGGAGGGGCAAATTCCTATGCCCTGCTACCACGCCTGGAATGATTCGCTGCCATGGGAGCTGCCTTACACTGACCTTGTCCAATCTGCCAAGTATCGGTCTAGCGTCGCAAAAATCGGCCGCATGTCAGAATGTCGCAGTTGCACTGTTGCGCCGTATCTCGGCCTTGAGCGTAGCTACCACGGAACGCCCCAGTTTCTTCTCCAGTCCTTTTCCAGCGAATGGGCTAAGACGCAGGCGATTCTCGATGACGGAGACGTGTCTTACCCTGCAACTCGGGGCCTGGTCGATCGGCTCCTTTCCAGTTTCCGCCAGTTGACATTGCGCGAAGGTACCGAAGGCCTGTTGTACTACGTCGATGCCATTGAAGGCAGGGGTGCCATTACTGATCTGGGCGTTGGAACCGTTCCGGCGACTGAGTTGTTGTCCGACCACGCAGGCGAAGACATGTGGCGTGTCCAACGCACCCCGCACCGACTTGCAAGGATGCTTTACACGACTGTGGTTCCCGAGTTGCTTGCCGAGCGTGTTCGTTCCGCGAGTACGGAATGTCTGGCTGCCCAGGCGTTGGAAATTCTTCCGGATCTGTGGGAGGTGATGATGGCATTGCTGGCGTGGACCGATCGTGCCCGGGCGCACGCACCAGCGAATGCTCTGCGCACTTGGGCGGATGAAAATGCTAACGTGCTAGATGGCGGAGATCCGCAAGTGAACGCCCAAATCACCGATCTCGCTCGTCTGGCGGAGCAATGCTTAGGTACTGCGGTGCGTCCGGCTAGGGGATGGCATTCCGAGCGTCTTCTGGTGAATAAAGTACTGTGTCTTGATTCGCTGCGGCCCGTGATACCGGTGACCTGGGATCTGCCCGATCAGGATCTGCTCCTACGTGCCGCAGGCGGAAATGTACCGGCCCTCACGAACCTTGCTACTTCCGTCGAAGGGCTGGCTAGCACGGGAGATGGTGGTGAGCTGCGTAAACTGCTGGCCACTTGGAAGCGAACTGTTGACCGCACCATCGGAGGGCATCGGGCACAGCCTCTGCAAGATACCCTTCTTCGCACGGAGTTGGCGATCCTCGGATGAAGACTATACAGACCGTACAAGATGAGGCTGGCGAGAGTTCTTTTACTGGCATCGAGTGGGTGAGTGGTTGCGGGTCGATGCTGCGCGACACCCATGGACGGGAACATTTTGACCTGGGATCCGGAATTTTTACACAGTCGCTGGGGCATTGCCACCCGGCTGTGGTGAACGCCGTAGTTGCGCAAGCCCGGGAGTTGGAGAACGTCCATGACGGACGGCAGGCTGTGCGTCGTAGGGCGGCTACAGCTTTGGCCGCTCTGCTACCCCGTCGACTACGCCCTTCCGCATTCCTCAATACAGGGTCAGAGGCCGTCGAGGCGGCCCTGCGCATCGCTAGGAGAGCGACTTCGCGCGTTGGGGGAGTGACCCGGGTGGCTGGCCTGCGTAGAGGATTTCATGGTAAAACTCGAGGTAGTCGAGAGATCGTGTCGTGGGACACTCCAGGTGAAGCAGCGGCTCCTTCTCTACTTGGGTATTCGCCATATTGCTACCGCTGTCCGTTCAAAGCTACGTATCCTGGCTGCAATCTGCTTTGTGCTGAACTCACCGTCAAGCAAATCATTAAGCGTCATGACGTCGGTGTCTTGGTTGCCGAACCTGTGCTGGGTGCCGGAGGATGCATTGTTCCTCCTTCAGGATACTGGGAGACCATTACAGCGGGGTGCCGCGCGCATGACGTGGTACTGGTGGCCGACGAGGTACTGACGGGGGGAGGGCGCACAGGGCAGTTTCTCGCCTCCGAACAGCTTGGCATGGGTGCTGACATCGTGACTCTGGCCAAAGGGCTTGCATCGGGATATCCCATCTCTGCTATCGCAGTTACCGGAAACCTAGCTGATTCGGCCCTGTGGGAGTCGGCGGGCGGTGCAAGTTCGAGTTACTCAGGATCGGGGGTACCTCTCGCTGCGGCTGCCGCGACCATGGAAGAACTTTACGCTGGTCGTATCGAAATGTCACGCGACCTGCACAGTGTATTCATCGATGCGCTTGAGACCATGGCCGAGATTTCAATCATTGGCGATGTGCGCCACCTGGGCCTGTTTGGAGCGCTTGAGTTCGTCAGACCCGGCAGCGACGTCCCAGCACCGGAACTTGCTCGTGCCGTAGTGAAGCAGGCGGCTCGCCGTCAGGTACGGATCATTCCCGGCGACCATGTTGTGCGGCTAGCCCCGCCGTTGACCAGCACATCTTCCGCGCTTCGCGTGGCTATGAATGCTGTTGACCAAGCGGTTCGCGAAGTCGCAGCGGAGGTGGCTTCATGATTAGTGTAGAGGACCTCACGATGACGTACCGCACGAAATTGGCTGAAGCGTCTGATGAATCGCATCGTTATCGGCTGTTTGGCAGGACCACCTCGGTGAGTACTACGGCCCTAAATGACATCAGTTTTTCCGTCGAGCGTGGTGAGGCTGTGGCACTGCTGGGACGCAATGGGGCGGGTAAGTCTACACTGGTGAAGATTCTTGCAGGAGTTCTGAGCCCGACCTCCGGCCGGTGTCGTGTGGCGGGTCTGGATCCTCATGCTCACCGGATGATGCATGCTCGCAATATCGGAGTTGTCTTCGGCCAGCGGAGCCAACTGTGGTGGGACCTGCCTGTTCAGGACTCGTTTCGCATTCTTGCTAGACTCTACGACATTACCGCTGCGGATGTCGCGGAGCAATGGGAGATCTTCGAGGATATGCTCAGCATCGGCGAAATCGCTCGCCAGCCGGTTCGCACTCTTAGTTTGGGTCAGCGAATGCGCGCCGAGGTAGCGGCGGCGACACTCCACCGCCCACCGGTGCTGTTGCTCGATGAACCCACGATTGGCCTTGATCTGGTCCTCAAGGAGTCAGTTCAGCAACTTGTCGGGTATTTGGTGCGTGAGCATGGTACGACACTCGTACTTACCAGCCATGACGTGAGCGACATCGGGGCACTGTGCAACCGAGCCGTGCTCATTGATAACGCCAGCATTATTTACGATGGCCTGGTACAAACGCTGATCAAATCGGCGCCTGATCGACAAGTACGCGTAGAGTGGGCTGAGGGACCGGACGCCATCGAGGTAACCGGTGTAATTTCAGCGCGTTTGGGGAATGGAATCAAGGTTGAGGCTACCGGGCCCAGACAGTTGATGATGATGGGGTCGAAACAGTATTTGAAGCCAGCGCGAGTACTTGCCCAGATTCAAGATCTGGTGGACATCACCGATCTGGTGGCACCAGAACCTTCATTGGCGCAGGTACTTCGTGCAGTGTACATGCATGGGTGAACGGTGTAGGCATATGCGTGTGTACCTGAGTCTTTTTATTGCAACATTCCGATCGACCGTGGCGTATAAATCGGCCGTTTTTGCTGGAATGTTCGCCACTGTGGTGTCTATCGGCATCCTTGTATCTTTGTGGTCTAGAGTTCTAGTCGAGACGGGGCGGGGCTCCATTAAGGACTTCGATCTGCCTGCCGTCACTACTTACTTCGTGTGCGGAAACCTGTTTGCGTTGCTGTTGCAGAACGAGGTCGACACCCGTGTTGCTGGCGAAATTTACCGCGGTGATCACATCTGTGCTCTCGTGCGACCTATCGACTATCGACGTGGGCACTTGGTTTTGGGTATAGCTGTCATCGCCTCTCGTGCGTTGGTGCTGGCGCTTCCGCTACTTTTGGTGGCGGCCGTCGTGCTACCGATGACCTCGCCGCTCCCCGGCGACCTTTTGCTGGGCTTGGTGTCGCTAATTTTGGCACTGGCCATTGCCCTTAATGCCAATCTTTTACTGGGGCTGGTTGGCTTTGCGACGTCGAACACCTGGGGGGTGCGTTATATCTACGGCAGTCTGCTGACGGCTCTATCCGGTCAAGTTGTACCTTTGTCACTGTTACCGTCGTTGATTCGGCGGTTGTTGGAATGTCTTCCATTCGCGGCCATGATTTCTATGCCTATGCAAGTACTTCAACATCGCTATGCAAGCCGTTCCCATCTACTCATTATTCTGAGTGTGCAGCTCACCTGGGTGGTAGTTCTTAACCTGATCGGCCGGTTCGCCTGGAAACGACTTCATACACAAGCTCAGGCGGTGGGCGGATGACTGGTAAACGTAACGAAATAGCCCGCCACATTGACATTATGCGAATTCTGACGGCAGCGTCGTATCGCCGACTGATGGCTTATCCTATAGACTTTGGCATCGGTTTGGCCGGATTTTTGATCCAGGTCGGGCTCAGTGTGCTAGTCCTCGTGGCGGTCTTCGGCCAGGTAAATGCTTTGGCCGGCTGGACGCTCAATGAGGCTATGTTTCTACTCGGAACGTCGATGACCACGAAGGGTTTTGATCATTGTTTCACCGACCAGCTTTGGGAGTTGGCGCGCAAATTGGTCCAACGCGGCGAGTTCGTTCGCTATCTGATTCGACCTGCTCAGCCGCTGGTGATGCTGCTGAGCGAGCGATTTCTTTATCCCGATGGTATTGGTGAGCTGTTGGGTGGTCTCATGATTACCGTTGTCGCACTGGTTAGACTGGCGCACGAAGGTATGTTTCCTTCGGGTTCTGGACGTTGGATATGCTGGGCGGCATTGATGCTGTGTGGAACATTGGTCTACTCGTCGACCAAACTTATCTTGGCTTCGTGCGCATTCTGGACTACCACGAGCTTTAACCTGATGACGGCGATATATCATTTGTTCAATGCTGCCCAGTATCCTTTGACTGTTTTTCCCTTTTTATTTAAGGTGATTCTCACAGGTGTGGTGCCTGTAGCATTGACTGGATACGTTCCAGCTGACGTTCTGCTCCACGGTTTTTCCTTCATTGCCCTGGTGACCCCATTCATCACTTTCGCCTTCGTTGCACTTGCCTTCATGTTGTGGGCGCGGGGAATACATTATTTCGAAGCGGTAGGCGGTTGACATGACTGTGCAGGAGCCGACCACAGGAAACGCGAGGCCGCATGAAGGCGACGTTGAGGACCGGCTACAGATGGGCACGGATATGTTGGTGTGGATCCGTCGTGGCCGGACTATGAGACTTGAACTTCAAGGATGTGGTCGTGGCACCGGATCATTGGCGTCAGCGTTGGCCCGACTCAGCCAGCGATCTGTCTGGCGCACTGCTGGCGGCGGTCAGGTGCTGTGGCGCGGCGTTCGGATCAGTTGCGCATTATTTTCTGGCCGCGAGCCGAGCGCAACTAATGAGGTTGCGGGCGTGGATGCCGATGGCCCGGCCATGCTAAAGGTCTACAGGACGGCGGAGGCTGAGAACGGTGAAATTGCTGTGCTGCGTGCGCTCGTTGGGGATGACTCCACTCCTGACTTGGTAGCCGAATGCTGGTATGAGTCGCCCGCAGGCCTTTTGACTCCGATTGCCGCCGTGTCTCGACGTCTTCCTGGGGTGACATTGGATCGCATTCTCGCGGAAGACTTGCGTGCCCACCTTAACGGGTCTTCCGGCGGCGCAGATGCAAGGATTGCTGAAGTCTTGGAGGCAGTAAACGCCGGTGTCCAACGCCTCCACGAAACCCTCGCTCCTCTCGGCGCCCTTGCTCGCGCCGCCAGTAGTCAGGCAAAAGCCGGAGCTGATCGGCTCATCGGCCTGAAGGAGGACCTCACCGTTGCTGTAGCACACCTGTCAGCCGCGGAGTCCGAGCACGGTATGGAACTGGCCGAAGCCGCTGTGCGTATTGGGGCTACCCGGCCTGTACCCACACCCGGTCCTTGTCACGGCGACCTTCATCTCTCCCAGATTCTGATGGCGGACCGCGTGCGATTCGTCGATTTTGGCCGTTGCAGGTCTTGGGCCGCGCCTGCGGACGACTACACCAGCCTTTTCCGCGCTGTAGAATGCATGACGGTTGATATACTCCTCGACTATCTTGATCCTCCTGGGTGTCCCGATCATGCGGAGTTGGCGCGGTGCGGCGACGCTCATGACTGGTTGATTTCGATTTTGCGTCACGATGCGCTAGTTACCGGGAATTGGCCTTTCGCTGCACTAAAGACGCAGAATCCCCGTATGGTTGAATTGGCTTTTGACTGGCAAAACAGAATCTTAAGAGATCTCTGTAGCGCACAGATGTCGTCTTTTCATGACATTTTATACTTGTCGAGGATTGCGCATGAGTTGCGTTACCATGAGGAGCGGTCGAGGACCAGATATTCGACGCTGGCTTGGTGTTCGTTGACTTCCCTTTTTACTCCTGCGCCGTCCGGATCGTTCGCCATTTGTTCGGGTGTTATCAATGAGGAGGCCACATGCATGTAATCGAGTGCTATTTCGAGTTCGGTGGGTTTGATGAATATTTGGTGAAGGGAGGAATCTCGGTATATTTGTGGGACCTCTGCCGTCATCTTCGTCGCCGGGGAATCAGAGTCTCAGCTCTGACGCCATCTCACGGTCAGCTAGAGCGGTTGCGTAAGCATGGAGACTTGCTCTCTCTTGACTGGCATGATAATTTTAGTGTCCAGGTGCCGTTGGATCCTGGCGTCTGGACGCATCATACTTCACCGACGCTGCACTTTGACACGCAAGCGTACGAATTGAACGTCGAGGGCATCTCAGTTGTGGTGCTGGATGATCCTTTACTATCCACCCATCCCGACACGTACTATCCGCCCTACTCGTTGAAAGGAAATGATCTTTCTTTCTTGAAATCGCTATATTTTCAAATCGTTGCGACTCGCTATCTGATCGCTCATGCATCCGACGATACTGTCGTCCATATGCACGAACCTTTCTATCACTACTTGATGCCCATTGCTTTGCGTGATGCCGGTATTCGAACTGTCAGTACGGTGCAGTCCAATATGCCGGTCAATAAAAAGGTGTACGGACAAGAGGTGTGTCATCTTTTGCGCTTTTTGGGCGCCTCTGAGTCTTCGCTCTCCACGCTTGACCAATTGCGAGATCCACCGTGTGATACTCCTTTAGAGACGACGATGCGAGCAGTTCTTCCATCCATGAAACTAAATTTCGAATATCCGAATAATCCCGATCGATTTTATCTCCCCATTCTCGCGCTGACGACTTTGGGGGCCGATGCGGTTGACTTTCTTTCTCCCGGTCAACTCGAACATGTCACTACTCAGGCAGGTACGGCGCTGGAGCAGTTATTTTCCCATCTAGCGGTACGGAACATTTTACGCCTTCATCCGGAGAAGCTTGTGGTGGGAGGCTGTGCCATTGGAGAACCGTGGCGCCATGTCGAGACGGATCCTGGAAGGAGGATTCGCGTCCTTACTGAGCTGGGATTAGATCCGACCCTCCCTGGGGTGTATCATAATTCCCGTTATGCGCCTGACCACAAGGGACAACGGGAGATGGCTAGGGGAATCCGTCGGGTTTTGGAAACCGGGCGACGTTTCAATGTTTTGCTGCACTGCTTGTCGGCAACGGGAATTTGTGATCGGGTTCTGACCGACCTCGCTGTCGATTTTCCCGATCTTGTTCGCCTTGAGGACAGACCGATGTCTCGCATGGAGCTGGAGGACTGGGCGATCTCGGCGGACATTTGTCTGTATCCTTCCAAGTTTGAGATGGACACGTTTTTGCTTGGTATGGGAGAGGCCATGTGCTGCGGCGAAATTCCGGTGGCTACGAACCAGGCAGGTATGCGGCACTTCGGACACCGAGACGACCCGCTTCATGTGCCGGGTGCTACCGGGTTCGCGATTCCGCGTTCGTTCCGCTATAATGACGAATCGCTCACGCAGTCGATCTGCGATGCTTTGAGACGAGCCCTTGATGTGGTCGAGTTGCATCCTGACCAGGCGCAAGTCCTGCGTACGGCTGCACGTGACAGGGCTCGTACCTTCAGTTGGAACGATGTGGCGGCCCGTTTCCATCAGATTTTCGACGATGTGCTGGCCGGTTCTCTTAGGAAGCCTGCGCTCGGCGTGTTACTGGAGCGTGGATGGTCGGACCTGGTTCCTGACCTTGATCTCATGGCGGATCCGGAGACTTTTGAGACTGCCGCTGCATTTGCGTTGGACCACGGAGACCTTAGGCTTGCCGAGCGTCTAGGGATTTTGGGAGATGAATGGAACGGAAAGATGAGCCAGAACATTGACGCGTTATTCGCGGTGGCGAGGTCTCGATGTGATGTCGATACCTGTACTCAGATAGCGCGTCGCTATCCTACGGACTATCGAATGTCGGTTTTGAGTGAGCGGTCAGGGTTTACATGGGAAGCTGCCTACACCAGGGTGTGGTGGAGATTTTCTCCCGCGATCCGAGTTGAGATGGCGGTGGGTACTGATGGCGAACTTCGTCCTATGCGTAGGCAGGGGAACAGGTTTGTGGGCACCGTTAGTCGTGATACTGATGGCGTCGCTTTCTTGGTGACGCTCCACGATGGACGTGAGGTCTGGGACTGGCTGGAGCTGGCTGATGAATGACGTGAGGGGTGCCCTTCTGGCTGGTGGCAGGGGGCAGCGGCTTGGGGTTCTTACTCAAGACATGACCAAGGCGCTCGTGCCTTATGGTGGTACATGCAGACTGATGGATTTCAGCCTTGCCAATTGCTTGCGTACCGGCATCGGTGAGGTTGTGCTGATGGCCAATGATCGGCAACAGCAGGTGGTGGATCATGTCGTGACGCACTGGACGCATTATCATGACTTCCATGTTCATCTCGGATTCCAGGAAAGTCTATGCCCCCGCCACGGCGCGAAAACTTACAACGCGGGCGTTCGTCGACCTGAGCACGGCACCGCCGATGCTCTCCTTGCGAATGCGGAGTTCGTCTTCGCGCCGGGTGCTACTGATGTCCTGGTGTTGCACGCGGACCATGTCTACGATTTTGACTATTCGGATATGATCTGGGAGCATCGCAGATCGGGGGCTGTCGCCACTATTGGTGTGCAGGCGATTGAGCGGCGATTTGTGAGCTTGTTCGGGATGGTTGACGTCGACGAGCATCTGCGCGTTCGGTCGTTAGTGGAGAAACCGATTGATCCAACGTCCAACTTGGTTTTTACCGCATTTGCTTTATTCAAGGCAGATGTTCTTCTGAACTTGCTGCATTTTCTGGCTGCTGGATCGGCGAGTTCGTGGCAGCATGACATCAGTCGCGATGTCATTCCTGCTATGTTGGCGAATGGAGATTATGTGCGCGCTTACCCGGTTAGAGGTTTCTGGGCTGATATCGGCACCGTGGAGCGTTATCACTTGGGGCATATGAGGCTGATTGACGCTCCTGCAGATCTTGAGCCGGAACGCCGTCCGAGGACATTGGGTCCTTGGGTGCCTGCGCAAACCTCGAGGGGAGTCGCTGTCGGGCAAGTTTCGGTAGAGGGTGATGTAGGACATAGTTTTCTTTATGATGGCGCTAGAGTTGGTAAACGGGCCTTCGTTGCAGATTCGATAATTCTTCCCGGAGGGAAAGTTGCCTCTGGAGTCACGGTTCGCGACAGCATTGTTTCTCAGAATGAGGTGGTTGTCGAGGATCGAATTGGTATGACAACCCTCGGTGTGCGCTGAACTCACGTGAAGGAAAATGGAGAGAAAATGACTCAGGCAGATGTTCTGGTGGTAGGCGGCGTGGGAGTCGATCACATCGTCCGAGTGAAATCCTTACCCCTCCCTGTTGTGGATTCCATGATGGTTCCGCCCATCGTGACCGTCGTGGGTCACACGGGTAACGGCGTGGCCCTCGGTGTTCATGCGCTTGGCCGCGCCTCCGCCATGGCGGACGTGATCGGAGATGACGCTGAAGGTCGGCTCATCCAGGACGCTTACTCAGCTGCTGGGATCCCGATAACATTCGTCACGCACATCAGCGGCACGCGACGCTCGGTGAATTTGGTGACCGAGGAAGGACAGCGCATGTCCCTGTACGATCCACGACATCCGTTCGAGTTTATTCCCGATCCGTCGCTGTGGCGCGAGGGCATCGAGAGGTCCCGTCACGTGCACGTCTCAATCATGAACTGGGCGAGGTACGCCTTGCGGGACGCTGTTGCCGCAGGTCGGTCGACGTCGACCGACCTACATGACTGGGATGGTGTTGCCGACTATCATAAAGATTTTGCCTATGGTGCCGACTACGTCTTTGTGTCAGCCGCGGCGCTAAGGGACGAGTCCGGCGTGGTCGCAGACGTTTTCGCCCGAGGGCGCGCCCAGTTCGTGGTGGTGATGGCCGGGAGTGAGGGGGCCCGTGTGTGGCGACGGTCGGACGAGTTGCCACTGCGGATCAGCCCGATCTCTATTCCCGGTCGTCCGGTCGTGGATAGCAACGGGGCTGGCGACAGTTTTGTGGCGGCTTTTCTGTGCCACTACTTGGACCACGGCGATATCTTCGGGGCCGCCCGCGCGGGCGCGGTGGGTGGCGCCTGGGCGTGTGGGACCCTCGGGACACACACGAGTTTTGTCGACGTTGAGACGCTAGAGCGGCTTCTGGCTCGGTGACGGTGTGGTGGTGCCGACGTGATTGAAAGAAGTGGTTTATACATGTTGGCTGAGCGTGCTGCGGTGGGACTGTGCGGCTGCGTATGAGTGCAAGGAAGGTGCAGAAAGTTCCTGTTCGGGTCTGGGCACCCCTTGTCGGGGAATTGTCTCTGCAGACCGCGGACGGTGTGGTCCAGATGTCCCAGGATGACGTCGGATACTGGACCGCCGAGCTTCCGCTTGGCACAGACTATCGCTTGCTTGTCGATGAACAACTTTTGCTTCCTGATCCCGGTGCTCGGTGGTTCCCCACCGGATATGCGGGTCCAGCAAGGGCTTTCGATCCCGCCGCGTTTCCCTGGACCGACGAGAAGTGGGGAGGCGTTGAGATTCCGGGTAGTATGCTCTATGAAATGCACATCGGACTGTTCACCCCGGAGGGGACGTTTGAAGCGGCCGCCACGCGCTTGGAGCATCTGAGGAGCCTTGGGGTGACTGCTGTGGAGATTATGCCAGTTGGAGTTTCGCCGGGGAGGGGCGGTTGGGGTTACGACAGCGCTCTGCCTGAGGCAGTGAGATCGGAGTTCGGCGGACCTATGGGACTTCAACGTTTCGTCAATGCTTGCCACGCTGTGGGGCTGGGAGTCGTCCTGGATGTCGTATACAACCACCTCGGCCCTCAGGGCGCTCCCCATAAGTACCTGGCACCGTATTTTCACACGGAGGCGAAAACGCCATGGGGTAAAGCAATGAACTTCAGCCAGCCAGGACATGAGCAGGTGCGAATGGTAATGGCTGAATCGGCTCGTCGTTGGTTGGCCGATTTTCACCTAGACGGATTGCGTCTTGACGCTGTGCAACACCTCAGCACCGATGGATTTCGGTCGGTGACGGAGGACATTCGGAACGCTGTCGACAGGTTGGGGCGGGAAACTTGGAAGCGGTGGTTGATCGCTGAGTTGTCACCCCAGAGCGCGCTGGCCACGAAGCCCATTGATGAGGGTGGCTTCGGCGTTGACATGTGCTGGGACTTCTGGATCGGCGGGCACCTTCGCGACCTCGCTGAAGCGGGAGGCGATGGTGAGAGGCGACGCGCGGCTCTTCGGAACCTCATACAGCATCATCGGGATGCGTATCCCGAGCGTTGGGTCAGTGCGTACCTGAGTCATGACATTCTGGGAAATACTGCCACGGGTGAGCGGCCGGCGGTGCGTGTTGACCAGGGCCTGACGCTAGCCATAATGGCCCTTCACCTCACCATGCCGTGCACTCGGATGCTGTTCATGGGTGAGGAATGGGGTGCCACCAGTCCATTCCCGTACTTCGTTGGTTACGATGACCGGGTACTGTTGGACGCAATCAGGGCTGGTCGGGCGGCCGAGTTGACCGACAAGGGATGTAAGGAGCCAATTCTCGATCCCGCGGCGCCTGAAACCGTCGCCAGTGCACAACTTCGTTGGGGGGAGATGTCTTCACTGCGCTCTCGGACCATACTGGAACTAGCGCGACGATTGAGTTGCCTCGGTAAAACCCGGGCATGGTCGATCTCCTGGGCTGACCCTGATCGGCTCGCGCTCGGACTGTCCGGGCCTTGTGAAGTCTATGTGAACGTGGGTGATTTTCCCTATCCGGTGCAACAGTTCCGAGGGCTGGCCACCTGTTTCGGGTCGTTGGGTATCACTTTGCTCGATAATGATAGTGGTAGTGGGTCTGAAGGAGTAGAGGCGACTGTTCCTCCGCGCAGCGTCGTGCTCGTATCTAATGATTGACGGGTGGAATGGCGTCATTTTTAGTGGGTTTTCAAGTGGTTATTCGGTTGTGTTGGGAATATTTGGGGTGCGCGGTGGGGTCATCGGCATGTGGACGACTACGACCTGCGCCGCCGGCATCGTCGGCTTCGAACGATACAAGGGCACGCTGGTGCACCTGATCCTCGCGCCCATCGGCGCCCTGTGGGCTCTCACCGCGCTCGTCGCCTCGGCGGCCTTTTTCGGGGTGGCGGCGTTGCCGTTGTCCTGGGTGACGTGGGCGGTGCTGTCCTGGTCGGTGGACTTCACACCGATAAGCGCGTCACTCGTGCCCCGGCTGCTCGGCGGCGCGGTCATGCTGCTCGTCGGGTGCGTGGTCCTCAGCTTCGTCGTCGCCCCGGTGTTCGTCCTGACCCCGAATGCCATCTCCTACGAGGGTCTCCTCCTCGTCCCGGTCTTCATCCTCTCCGGCATCGTGTTCACGTCGGTGGATCCCCCGGCTTGGCTCGCACTGGTGAGCGGCCTGATCCCGCTGCGGTTGCCCGTTGATCTCCTCCTGGGCGAGCCGATCGGTGCGGTCGACGCGCTGGTCTGGTGCTCCGTCGTTCTGGCCTGGCTCGTCCTGTCCGGGTTCCTGGCGGTTCGCGCACTCAGGGGCACGACCCGAGCGGGGACGCCCGAGGTGATCTGATGGGCTCGTTCGTTCACCGGTTGGCGTCCGGCGTGCGCGTGGGCCGGGCGTCCTCCACCGCTTTCGCCTCCCTCGGCACGGCGCTGACGACGCTCCTGCTCATTCCGCTGCTCGATGTTCTCTTCGACGTCCTCATGGGGCACGACCTGTCCTCTCCGAACCTCGTGCGCACCGGGTACGCGGCGGCGCTCGTGGCCGTCGCCGTCTCCGTCTCCGGCGGAGTCGTCTCCAGCGTGGCGGCGGACCGGAACCTCGGGGTCTTTCACGAGGTCCACACCCGCAGGCGAGTCGACGCGGCGTACTGGCTGTCCGCAGGCGTCATGCCGCTGATCCTGGCGATTCCGACCGGGGCCGCCGCGATCGGCTCCGTCTTCGTCCTGTCGTCGGCTCACGACATCGCCATGCTGGGACGGGTGGTTGCGCTCGTTCCCGTGGTCGTCGTGTGCGGGCTGCTCATGGGAGTGGGCGGAGCCGGGGTCGGGGTGGATCTTCCCGACCCCTATCTGGGGACGACGGTGATCGCATCCCTCCTCCCGCTCCTCGCAGGAGTGATCGTGCCGCTGAGCGATTGCCCGCGGTGGTTGAGGGCGGCGGCGAGCCTCATGCCGCTGAGCGGCCTCGTCGGCGTCATCGACACGACGGGCGGTATCCGGCCGGCGATCGGCCACGACCTCGGGGTCACCCTCGCCTGGGCCCTCGCAGGGCTGCTCGCCACTCGCCACGCCGTCGTGCGCGTGCGGGCCGGACTGCGTCACGACGTCATCTGAGGGCGAGTCGGTACCACGGAGGAGGATGAGGATGAGTGACGCGGAGACGCTCGGCTGGGGCGATCGTTGGCGCGCCCACCTCGAGGTCGCGGCGATGGAGACCGGCGAGGACCTTGCCGCCGGACGCGTCATCGCGGTGCATCGTGGTACCGTCGAGGTCGCGATCCTGTCCGGGGCTCGCGACTCGGCGGCGCACGGCTTCCGGACGGTGGACCTGGGCGCCCGTGGACATTCCACCGGTGACGAGGTGTGGCCTCCCGTCGTCGGCGACTGGGTCGGGCTTCGGCACGTGGAGACGCCGGCCCCCGTCATCGCGGCAGTCCTGCCCCGTCGAACGTATCTTGGGCGCCCGTCGCCGTCGGGGCGGTCGGTCGGGCAGCCCATCGCTGCGAACATCGATGTCGTCCTCATCGTCGAACCCATGGACCCGACTCCCTCCGTCGGGCGTGTGGAGAGGTGCGCCGCGATATCGAGGTCCGCCGGGGCCCGAGGCGTGGCTCGTCCTCACGAAGACCGATCTGGTCGCTCCTGGGATTGTCGAGGAGACCCTGACGGGCATGGGGCCCTGGGTTGACGCCGCCGTCGGTGTCACCTCGGCGGACCCGGCGTCCACCGAGCGCCTGCGGACCCTGCTCCCGAAGGGGGCGACCGCCGTCCTCGTCGGGCGGTCGGGGGCCGGGAAGTCGACTCTGCTCAACACGATCCTCGGCGTGGACCACGCGACGGGGGAGGTCCGCTCCTCCGACTCCAAGGGGCGTCACACGACGACGCGCCGCGAGCTTCTCGCCCGACGGGGAATCTCCCTCATCGACACCCCGGGAGTGCGGGCTCTGGCCGCCACTGTTGACGGGGAGGCGATCGACGACGTGTTCAGCGACATCATTGACGCGGCGGCCGCATGCCGGTACGCGAACTGCCAGCACGGGAGCGAACCGGGCTGCGCCGTGCGAGAGGCGATCACCGAGGGGCGCCTGGATCCCGAACGGCTCGGTCGCTACCAGCGAATACTGCGGGAGTCCGCTCGGCTGGCCGCTCGCTCGGATGCTCCGCACGCCCGTGAACAGGAACGCCGAGCGTCTCGGAATGACAGTCGGGGCAGGCGGGGCGTCATGCGCCTCACGGGATGCTGATCGCCCACCGCCGACCCGGTGCCGTACGGGGGCTGCGGGGCCGCGGGTGCCGTTGAGGTCCGGGAACTCCAGGGGTGGGACACCTTCGTGGCGGGATCGTGTCGGTGGCTCGGTGTACCCTTCAGGCGTCGTTGGATTCCCGTCCGGCGAGTCAGTAAGGATCATCATGTTCACGCCCATCCACCGAGCCCTCGGTCTCGAGCCCACGGACCTCGACTGGCCTCTCATCGAGCAGGCGGTCGAGCAGCGCGTCCGCGAGGAGACGGATCTTGATTGGAAGCAGGAGATCTACTCGTCGAGGAACCCGAAGTGGAGAGATGAGTTCGCCAAGGACGTGGCTGCCATGGCCAACAGCGGTGGCGGTTGGATCGTCTTCGGCGTGGCCGACGACGGCGATGACCGTGCCGCATGCATCGAGGGAGTCGAGTGGAGCTCCGGCGAGCAGCAGCGATTCCTGACCGCGGCGTACAACGCTGTCTCCCCGCCGCTGACCGGGCTCCGGTTCCACTCGGTCAGCGATGAGGGCAATAGGAGAACCGTCGTCCTCATGGAGGTGCCAGACTCCGACGAACGGCCGCACTTCGCCCGGCGACAGGACGGGGCTTTCACCGCGCCGCGCCGGAACGGTCCGCACACCGAGTACATGTCCGACCGCGAGATCGAGAGGGGTTTCCGCGATCGCTTCCGCTCGCGTCAGGATCGCGAGGCGGAGTTCGAGGTGCTTTTCGAGGAGGCGTCCGCCATCATCGGCGCCGACGAGGCCGTCGGACTGGTCGTCATCGCACGGCCGGTCCGTGCGCCCGGACTGCCGGTTCAACTAGACCGGGAGGCCGCGCGGTCTCTTCTAAGCGGACCGATCGATGATGAGCTGTTCGCAGGAGATTCACTGTCACGGGAGCGACAGCGGTGGGAGTACGGAGATATCAGGGTTTGTTATCGCGGGTGGTCCTCTCGGGACCGCGCTGGTTCACGTTTATTCAAACGCGTCGAGGAATCGGGAGCGCTCACATTCGCGTACCGCCTCGGTCTTCTGACAACAGACCCGAGCTATTCTGCATTTTATCCTGTCGGCGACCCGTTCGACTGTCGGACGATCGATCTTGAGGCCGCCATGGGAGACGCAATGGCACGTATTCGTCGAGCCGCCCAGAGATCTATGATCAACAGTCCCTACGAGGTTCGAGCCGGGCTCGTCGCATCCCGTGGCGAGCCCATCAGAATCAGAAAGTACGATACATGGATCGATAGCCTGGGCGATCGTCACGAAGACGCCATTCCCATCGTGCATTTCCGCCCGGTCGCCGCGACGATCGATCCGGTCGCCGAGCTCAGCGCCTTCATCGGCGACGTCGCCTCGATCGCACTCGACCTCCTCAATCAGGGAGGTATTGAGTACCTCAGTGTGCTCAAGAACTGAGTTATCGAGATCAAAGGAGTCCGCGCCCGCCCTTGCGATATACATGCCTCCGCGCATGACCCCAGCCGAACTCCGAGGTCCGCAGGTGCTCGGTTTCGGTTGAGAAGCATGGAACAGTTGCTGTGAGATAATGAAGTGTCAGACATTCCGGAATCAGCGCCGTCGGCTTTCATCGACGAGAGCGCACTGCGTCAAGGTATGAGCGATGAGGTCTATGCGATGGCCGCCTACGTATGCGACATCGACCCCACCTCGCCCACGGACTCACTCGTCGGAGCGTTGTCAGCCTTCAGGAAGGGCGATCCCAAACTGCACTGGCGCGATCTCCCGGACCCGCAACGACTTCGTGTGCGCAGAACCTTGGCGGCAGTGGAGAGTCTGCATGTCGTTGTAGCGGTGACCCCCGCCAACGAAATCCGGGACCGTCGTGCACGTGGTCTCGTTCTGCGCCAGATGATCCGTACTCTGACTATTGATTACGGTGTGGCTCGCCTGATACGTGAAGCTCAGGACCCCGCTTCGGCGAAGAAAGACCTCGCCGTTCTGCTCGGCGAACGTCGTCACTTGGAATATCTGGGCCTGGATCCCAGGATGGAGCACGCGCGCGGGAGCGAGGTTCCCAGACTGTGGGTTCCGGATCAGGTCCTCGGAGCGTTCGGCGCCCGGCATCTGGGGCGCCCCGAGTACTGGGAGGCGCTCACCGGATCGGGCCCCGTCCTCATCGAGAACATCAGGCTCGATCCAGCGGTTCTCCAAGCCGGGACAACGCGAATGCCGGGCCCCATCCACGACAGGTACTCCGGCGTCTACTTCCACTCCACCTCAGTGGCGGCCCTCCAAGCGTATGATCGACATACACATCCGGGCAAGAGATCGACGAGACTCATCAGGCATGCCCGCAATGGATGCGATCCGGCGGATCGCCGAGGAGCCGGGAGCTCACCGCGAACGGGTGCCGGGATCGACGTGGACCGCGACATCATCGGCGTCGTCGAGGGCCTTCGACATGCGCTCGTAGGCGTCGGGGCTGAGGAGAACCCCGACGGTGTGTCCCCGCTTGGTCAGGAAGACAGTGTCATGCCGCGCCTGGTCAACGAGATGAGGAAGAGTGGAACGGGCTTTTGACATCGAGACCGTCGTGGACATGGGGCAACTGTACGTTTCGCCGTGCGATACGGGCATGACGCCGTCGATCATCGACGCGCCCGCCTCCCCGAGGGAGAGCTCCCGGGGCTCCGGGCGGAATGAGCGGGTGGAGCCGGCGTACTGCCGGCGTGCCGTCGGCGTGCACCGCCTCACGCCATCGCCCGTCGCCATCGTCCGTCCGCTCCCTTAGGCTTGGCCCCGGTGCGCACGGCCGGGGCCGCGGGGTCCGTCGTCGCGCAGAACCTCCGCTCACACACCGACGAAAGGCGCGGCGAAGCAGTGGCTGAGTACATCTACCAGATGATCAAGGCGCGCAAGGCGCACGGCGACAAGGTCATCCTCGACGACGTCACCATGGCGTTC
>ERZ773073.382-NODE-382-length-23639-cov-5.624576_pt1 | contig 23639 bp, 16 predicted proteins | sample MGYA00580616_ERZ773073 | MGnify/ENA primary metagenome ERZ773073 (study PRJEB29015, sample SAMEA2737960) | human oral metagenome | biome: human oral; feature: human-associated habitat; material: dental | place: China | collected 2131 ...
CCTGCCCTATTGTTTTTTCTTATACTACCTTAACCCACCGTCTAAAGCCGGTGGGCTTGCAGTAGCATTATTTCAAATCTATTCTACCTTAGCCATCCCTGCGACAGCAGCTTCATACACTTCCATTGATTTTAAAATCTCCATTCTCGCAGTCTCAAAAGCCTGTCTGCTTTGCAAATTCTTAAGCCTTTCACCTTGATACTCCACGCCGCTTATCATCTTATTTTGAAGTTTGACATTCGCTATATTGTCATTAATATCAGCAGTTTCAAGGCTTAACTTTGCAGCCTCATAATCACTTTTTTTACTCTGAACATCCGCATACAAAGAATTAAGATTGGTCTTTAGATTAGCCTCCATCTGCTCCTCACTTAAAGCCCTTGATTCTTTCATTCCCAAAGACTTTTTATACTTTGTATTTCTGAATTCTATTAATGTAAAATTATTACCTATAGCCTTTTTTATATCCTCGTCAGGATTAAATGTATCTATTTTAGTAAGGTCTACATCCGTTATAGGAACTATATTCGGATTATCCTGTTCAATCCAGCCGCAGAGCATAATAAGGCTTTTTCTAAGACTTTCCTTGCCGGCTACCAAGTTATCCAGATTATTCTTAACTTCATCAGCCTGAAGCTGTGCCTTTGTATACTCAGCCGAAGTGCTCATACCTGAGCTTTCCGCAGCCTTTGCCGCCGTCTTCATACCCTCATAGAGCTTAAGCTGCTCATTTAAAAGCTCTTCCGACTTTAATAGTGAATCATAACTTATAAACATAAGTTTTACTCCGTTTGTAAGCTGCATGGCAGCCTGTCTTATCGGTCTGTTTGTAGAGCTTATTTTTGAAAGTGATGTCTTTGCCTTGTCCATACTTTCTATTACCTTGCTCAGTGCATTTGCCTGTGCCGTATACAGGTAGACATTTGTAAAGTCATACTCTTCTTTTGAATTATCCGAAAGCAGTCTTAACTCCCTGCGGGCAATCTCCAAGTCCTTAATACTGTAATCAAGATCCGTTATATTGGCAGTATAACTTGTCCATGCCGAAGATATACTTGGATTAAAATTATTTACCAAATCTTCTATCTCGGAATACTCAAGGTTATTGTCCATAAGTTTTGACCATTCTTCTTCACTATAGGATGATCTTCCATACTTTATAGTATTGTTAGCGGCAAAAACACTGTTTCCTATAAGACTGCTGCCAAGAGCTGTGATAAGTAAAAAAGTATATATCTTAAATTTATTTTTTCTCATAAGCACCACCTATTGACCTACCGAAGCCAGTCCGTTTACAGCCGAATTATAGTTTTCCAAAGCGAGCCTCAGTGCAAGCTCGGCTTGTTTTTTTTCTGTATTCTTTTTAATATTTTCAAGCTCCTTATTGGCAACTTCAAGCTGTGTAGCCATACCCAAATTCTTCTTTTGCCTTATAGTTTCCAGATCTTTACTGCTAAGCTCAAGCTCCGCCTTAAGTAAATTAAGCTTATCCTTTGCATTTAACAGATTCTTATGAAGGGTCTGCACATTTGCCTTTATATTCTCGGTACCTGAGCTTATAGTGCTGTTTAAGCTCTTTATTTGAGTATCCGACTTAGCATTGCCAAGCTTTCTTTTATTTATCTTAAGCGCATAATTTTCTTCCAAAGCCTTTTTTATATCTTCTTCAACATTTATCTTATCAATATTTTGTAACTCTTCCTCACTTAAAACCGGTACCAAACCTATATTCGCCTGTGAATCCGTCTTAAAACCTGTCATGATCAAGAGCTTATCTCTATCAGCCAAGGCGGCATTGCTTTGATCGCTTAAGGTCTTGTTAGCCTTAATTACAGCCTCTTTGGCACTTAAAACATCAAGATTTGTTGCCATACCGACAGCCACCCTTGCCTGTGCATTGGCAAGATTAAGTTCAGCTACTTCCACCGCCTTTTGCAGCGCTTCTTTTGCCACATCCTTGCTATAGTAAGATATCATCAAAGCCTTGGTATTTTGTACCAGACTAAGTCTTGCACTTTCATATGTAAAGTACTGTACCTCATAGTCTTCAAGCGTTGTGTCCGCTGAATTTTTTAAGTTGTTTATAGTTGCCCTTGACTGTGCAATGCTTGCCATCATAGGCACATAAGTCATACTGTCCGGTTCCGGCTCTGTAAGGCTGTCTTCTATTTTTTCTGCCATATCTCTATAACTTTGAGATACTTGTGAATTCTTCCTGCCATAGTCTCTTGTAAACTGCTGCATATTCGCCTGATTAGTCTGTACCGTAGCATTATATTCGGTAACCAGTCCGTCGATTTCTTCATAATCAAGGTTCATATCTCTAAGTTTTGCCCACTCTTCTTCAGTCCTTGAAAATGTCGGACTCTTAGCTAGGCTCCTTAAGGAAGCCTGGCTAAGTCCTGCTATAATAAGACTGAAACTAATTATAAACTGTATACTTTTAATATATTTTTTCTTTATCATATTTCACCTATCCTTCTCTTTCAAGAGCCTCTTTGATACGCTTTTTCCTCTTTCTGTCTATCATCTTATAAAGTGTAGGAAGCATAATAAGTGACAGAAGAGTTGATGCCATAAGTCCTCCTACATTGACCAGTGCAAGACCTTGCAGGTTCTTTCCTGAATCTCCGTATGCAAATGCCAACGGAAGCATGGAAAGTACCGTGGTAAGTGTAGTCATAAGTATAGGTCTGAGTCTTGTAGCACCTGCTTCTACAAGTGCAGTGTCCACATCCATATCTTCCCTGTACTGGTTTACGGTATCAATATACAAGATTCCGTTGTTAACTACCGTACCTACAAGCATTAAAAGTCCTACCATGGCTGTCATATTGATCTTTACACCGCTAAAGTACAAAAGTCCGAAGGCTCCTATTAATGAAAACGGTATTGTAAACATTACCATAAATGAAAATCTCGGTGACTCAAACTGCATAGCCATAACTATAAATATAAGGAATATAGCTGTTAAGAGTGCATTAAGCAAAGAATTGATTTCCTTGCCGAGCATCTTGGTATAGGCACTGTTGGTTCTGCTTATATTACTTGGAAGACCGGCGTTATCCACAACCGCATCAGCCAGCTTTTGAGCATCCCCCTTAAATCCGCTTACGATATTTGCGCTTATAACCACTCTGTAGGTCTTGTTTTGCCTTACTATCATGGACGCCTCATCCACAAACTTAATACTTGCAAGATCGGACAGCGGCACCTTCGCTCCTGTAGGTGTAGAGATCATCATATTTGAAACACTCTCCACATCCTTGTATTCATTTTCCGGATACTCAAGCTTTACTTCTATTACAGAGTGATCTTTTGAATACTTCATAACTGTAGAGCCTGATATATTTTGATATACCATTCCGCCTATGGCTGAGGGACTTAAACCAATAGCCTGTGCCTTTACCGGATCCACATCTATATTGACGGTTGAGGCTGCATTTTCCGCATCTGAATGCACATTTTCAAGATAAGTTTCTTTTCTTAAAAGCTCAACTATATCATCCACCTTATATTTCAGTGCTTTATAATCCGTACTTACAAGGTTTATACTTACCGCACCTCCACTGCTCATACCACCGCTGTCAGCATAGAGCTTAACTGTTATGGCGGCATCACTTATGTTTGACATCTTTTTCTTGAATTCATCTATTACGGTATAAGTGCTTTTCGCTCTTTTTTTCTTAAGATGCACAGTCATATTCATACCTAGGTCTGAATTTATAGAAGTACTTGCAGCAGTATAATTAAGCTGATACTTTTCTACATCCTTTTCTTCTTTCACTATATCTTCTATCTGAACCGCTACCTTATCTGCACTCTCTATATTAATTCCCGGTTGAACCTTGGCAGATATCTGAATAATTCCCTTGTCTTCTTCAGGCACAAGCTCCATTCCAAGCTGCCCTGCCATAAAGAATGATAAAACAAGAAGTACTACCGCTATAAATATAACCAAAAACTTTCTCGGTATAGTTCCTCTTACTATCTTCCTATATCCGTTTTGTAAAAAGTTCATTACATGTACTGCCGGACTTTTTTCTCTTTCTTTAGGTCTTAGGAATACAAAAAGTAAAGGAACTATCATGGCTGCCGCTATAAGTGAAGATACCATACAAAAGACTATAGTAAAACCGAGTTGGCTGAATATCTGTCCTGACAAACCTTTAAGAAGCGCCAGGGGCAAAAACACGACACAGGTCGTTACTGTAGAACCTATTATAGAGGCAAGTACTATCCTTGTGCCTTCTACAGCCGCCTCATAAAAACTTCTGCCTTCTTTTGCTCTGAAACAGCTTTCTATTACTACTATGGAAGAGTCCACTATCATACCTACACCAAGGCTGAGACCTCCTATAGATATGACATTCATACCGAAGCCCGCAGCTCCCATCATAGTAAGTGCCATAAGTACCGATACCGGTATGGAACTTCCTACTATAAGAGAGGCTTTTACATTTCCGAAGAATGCAAAAAGTACTATCATTGAAAGAATTACCGCCATGATCAAGGTTTCAAATACACTCTTTATAGCAGCTCTTATATCATCCGCACTGTCATAAATTATATCTACGGAAAGATTACTGTTTTGAGCCTTTAAGCTGTCTATTGCCGCTTTTACCTCGGATGAAAGCTCTACCGCAGAAGCGCTTTGCTGCTTTTGTATTGACAGGCTTATTACATCCTCTCCGTTATATCTACTTAAAGAACTTGTCTTGTCAAGCGTGTTATATACATTTGCTATGTCCGAAAGATGTATTACTTCTCCGCTTGCAAGCGGTATGACTATATTTTTTATTTTCTCGGTATCCTTATAGTCGGCGGATATATTGACATTAAGCTCCTGTCTTCCGAACTCTGCGGTACCTGCCGGTACGGAAAAGTCGGCTGAACTTATAATATCTGATATGCTTTGCATATTAAGTTTGTATTGTGCAAGTTTTTCAGGTATAAGCTCTATTTTTGTATAGTTTTTACGCCCTCCGGTTATATCGACCTGTGCTACCGCAGCTATTTTTTGCAGCTCCGGAACTATAGTATCTTCAACATAGTTATATAAATTTTTATCGGTTCCTCCACCTACTATAAGCTGCATGGAAGCCTGCATATTCATATTGATTTCTATTATATTGGGATCATCCACCTTATCGGGCAATGAAGATTTCGCCTTGTCAAGTACCTTTTTAAGCTCCAAATACGCAGTATCCATGTTGGTTCCGTATTTGTACTGTATCTGTATAAATGATACATTCTGTCTTGACATGGAATATATATCTTCCACACCGCTTAAAGTAGCTATGGAATCTTCTATCTTCTTTGTTACAAGTTCCGTTACATCCTCAGGAGCCGCACCTTGATATACCGTTGATATTACGAGCATGGGAAAGTTCATCTCAGGCATAAGTTCCTGCTTAGCTCCTATTACCGCTTGAAATCCGAAGAAGAATATAGTAACCAGTGCCAGTATTAAAGTTACCGGTCTTTTTAAGGCAAATTTTGTTAACTTAAGCATTCTGTCTCCTTACTGCTGCTTTTTCGCAACTTCCGCACCGTCATAAAGCTCACTGCTCCATGTAGTTATAACTTCATCTTCAGCGCCAAGTTCAGATTTAAGTTCTGCAAAGTCCGAATCATAAATTCCTATTTCCACCTCCGTTTTTACAGCCTTACCGTCTTTATAGAGGTAAATGTATGGCTTTTCCTTAGAAAAGTTTACAGCCGAGATGGGTATCACCTTTACTCCTTGTGCCTGCTTATCTATAAGACTTACCTTTACTTTGGAATTTACGCTTAGATTGGCTCCCTCATCTATACCTGCCTTTACATCATAAAGTCCGGTAGTAGCGGATATAGTATTTGAGATCTCGCTTATGTGTGCTTTAACATCACCGCCTGTAGCCTGAATCGTTACTTCATCTCCTACATTAAGTACCTCTTTACTGTCAGAAGTAATACCGAATTTGGCGGTAAGTCCTCCGTCAGCAGTTACTATAAATGCTTCAACCTGAGGTGAAACAATATTGTGTACTTCTATTCCCACTTTTTCCACGGTTCCCGCTATTGGAGCCTTTATAACACTGTAGGATTTTTGTATGTCATACTGTGTTTTTGCTGCCGTATAAGCAAGCTTTGCATTTTCACTTGCTGAAGCCGCCTGCTCCAAAACCTGCTGTGATACTCCGGCAGCATCAAATAAAGCCTTGGTTCTTGTGTAGTTGGTCTGCGCATCCTGCATACCTATTCTTGCCTGATCCATTTGTATTTTAAGACCCTCCAAGGTATCCGCCTTTATGCTTGCAAGTTCTTCTCCCTGCTCTACCCTGTCTCCGAGCTTTTTATTTAATGTCAATATCTCTCCTGCCATTTTAGGGTATATAGTTACACTTTCTGCCGCTTCTACTGTAGCTATTTGACTTGTATACAATACTATATCTTTATTTTCTATATGTGCAGTCTCAACCGTAGGTGCATAAACTACAGTCTGGGTCTGTTTTGTACTTAAGAATCTGTATGCCACGATAGCTATCAATAGTGCTACTATACTTAAACTGATAATAACTCCCTTTTTCATATATTCCTTTTTACCTTTCATTTTAATTGGTATCTATATTTTTATAGTTGCCTGATCTAGTGCATATATTCAAGCATTTTTTCTATAAAATTATCTGTGATGACATCACAGCCTAATTTCTTCATTAAATCTTGTAAGAACTTGAATTTTTCAAGTCTTCTTTCTTTGGGATAGGGAATCACACCCGGATCCAGCCATATATTTATAAGCATTAAAAATGTTTCCGCACATTCAAGCGGTTTTTCTACATTTAACGAGCCGTCCTTATTACCGATTTTTATTATATCCGCAAGCATGGGAGCATCATAATTTATGTTATTTTTTAAATACATATAAATCATATCCGGACTTTTTATACATTGATATTCATTCATGTCTAAATTCTTGAATTTATTTTCAACCATATCTACGATATTATCCAGAAGATATATTATCTTTTCTCTTCCTCTGTAACCGTCCGTTTTATGGATCAGATCAACCAGTATACTTCTCTGTAATTCCACATATTTATTTATAATTTCCTTTATTATCTCATCCTTCGACTTGTAATGATGGTATATCGCCCCCTTTGAAAGTTTTGCCTCCTCTGATATATCCCTCATACTTACCTTGTCAAAGCCCTTTTCAAAAAAAAGTTTTTCAGCAGAACTTATAATAAGTTCCTTGCTTTCCTGTGCATTATATCGCCTCGACATAAGCGTCCTCCCTATTTTTTCAAACCGACCGGTCGGTTTGTTTTGTTGGAGTATAGCACTTTTAATCCTGCCTGTCTATACTATAAATAATATTGTTAAGTAAAGTATAAGGATTTTAAAGATTTGTAGGGGGGGTAGCAACATAAACAATTAAACAGCGATAATTAACAGAAACACTCCCTATTTCAATCATACTCGCAGTACTGTTAATAAAGTTTCGACAAACTTATTACAGACTGCGGAACTCGTGTGCTCGCCTACTCCGTGGCGAGCTGCACTATGGACATCCTCGTCTGTAAAATTTGTAACTCACTTTATTAACAGTACTAAACGCTAAAAAGATTGAAATAGGGAGTGTTTCTTTATATGCAGCCCACAAGAAATAGCTGTTTAAGGAATCGGAGTAGATAAATAGCTATTGTTTATGTTGCTAAAGATAGGGAGAGGGGGAAGTGTGGCAGCGACTGTTATTCAAATCTTAAAAACAGCTATACAAAATCGAGTAGAGAGGCTTTAGCCCCATACTCGCTCACAGGTCGGTTTTCGCTGCAAAGCGATGGTTTCCTTACACTACCCCTACGATAACAAAAGTGCCAACAGCTACTGGTTAGCTGTCGGCACTTTTTATTTCTATATGTACCCCGGGTTCATAAAACAAGGGTTTGTGATTAATAGTAACATATTACAGGGCAGTCTTTGTTTATAATATCATACAATGCCTTTGCGGAAGAGCTTGGCATATTTATACAGCCATGTGAACCGCCCGACTTATATATACTTCCTCCAAAGCTTGAACGCCAGTTGGCATCATGCATACCTATACCTCCGTTAAACGGCATCCAGTATCTTACAGGAGCTGCGTAATCCGGACCTCTTAAGACTACATTTCTCGCCTTATAATTTACCTTATAAAGACCGGCGGGAGTTTTTCTGCCACCCCATAAAGCACCGCTTACTATGTCGGAACTAAGTGTAAGTTGCCCGTCTACATAATAATAAAGTTTTTGATTGCCAAGGTCTATTTCTACATAGGTATTGCCGAAATCATTGCCTTCAAGTGAAACGGCTCTTGATGAGAATAACGGCTCTCTGTCAACTTGCTCTCCTGCCAATATAGAGGCTTTAATTGCTTGGAACTCTCCTTCCTTATCTACCTGCCAACCATACTTTTTAGCAAGTATTTCCACTTCTCTGGCATCCGTAGTCTTAAATACCCTGGTTTTCCCCAAGGTGTCATACTTTTCGGCAAGCTCATCTACAAAGGCTCTGATACCTCCCTCGTCCAATATCAAATTTCCTTCATTATCTATGCCTATCCACTGACTTATTCTCTCACCGTTAAGCACTGCTCCGCCGACATAGTTTATAACTGTTGCCGCATGTTTATTAAGTATATCCTGTGCCGATAAAAGATGGGCATCATCCTCTTTGATTTTTGCAAAGTCATACAAACCGTCAGCATCCAAATCATCTATAATTTTAAGTGCTGTCAAAGAGGACTTTATTGTCTCCTTCGCCTTATCAACATCCAGTCTGGTTCCGTCATACTCTTTTTCTATTACATAGCCTTCAGCATTACTGTAGCTTGCTATATAAGCATCCCTTGCTTCTTTGAATCTTGACTCCGTAAGGCAGTTATAATTTGATAACACATAATCCAATTTATAATTATCCATTTCTACGGTAACGGGTACTTTATAAGGATTTTTCTTAAATAAATACATAGGCCACTTATAAACTTCCTGTGTTGCCAATATGGTATCTATAGACTTATCAAGTTTATAATGAAGATCTACATCTCTTGCCCTTATAATGTGTCTTTCACCCTCTCGTGCAACTACCTCCAAGCTATAATCACGAAGCGGTTCTTGTAATTTTTTATCCAGCTCATCAATAGTTGAAAAACCTGCATTGGTATAATTAATAACAGTATTAGGTAAAAATCTTCTCTTAAAGTAATGCACTCCTCCAAAATACACTATAGCAAGTCCAAGTACCAAAATTGAAGCGGCATATATCCTTGTCCACTTGGATTTCTTTTTCTTATTTTTTACATCCTCTTCGCTGACACTTTCCTCTGAAGCAACACTTTCCAAATTTTTATTTGCTTCTTCCTTTAGCTTGCTTTTTTCGTCCTCTTTACTCTCTTCTTTATTACTTTCTTCTTTATTCTCGTCTTCTTTAAGGTTTTCTTTTTTATCTTCTTTAGGATCTTCTTTTTTATCCCTACCCTCTTTTGCCTTTTTCTTCTTATCTTTTTTAGAGGCTTTTTTGCCTTTATCTTTTTTACCGCCCTCTTCTTTCTTTTCGCCTTCTTTAGGACTTTCTTTTTTATCCGTATTTTCTTTGTCTGTTACAGCCTCATCTTTTTTACCGCCCTCTTCTTTCTTTTCGCCTTCTTTGGGGCTTTCTTTTTTATCCGTATCTTCTTTGGCTTTTACAACTTCTTCTTTTTTGGGCGATTCCGACTTTGGCTTTTCACTTTCTTCTTTTTTAATGTCTTCCGACTTTACTTCATCATTTGTATTCTTTTTACCGTTATCCTGATTTTTATTATCAGTTTCTTTAATATCTTTTCCCATAGCTTCATCAGTTGATTTTTTGGAGTCCTCTTCAGATACTCCACTCTTACCATCTACTTCCAAATCCTTTTCTTCCATACCAAACTCCCTGTAAACAAATTACCGACTTTATCTGATAAGTTATCCACATTTTTATTCACATTACTTAATATTGTTGTGGATATTTTATATTTTTTAATAAAATATATATTTTTTATTACCTTCTATAATATATCACGCTTGCAGTATGGCAACAAGTCTTATTTTTATAATTCCTTAAAAAAGCTTTTTTGTGATTATTTTTTTATTAAAGTTACAATTTTCTACAAGCAAATACTTGTATATAATTAATTTTATTGCTATTATATAACTTATATAAAGGTATCTAAACTAATATATGTCATTATACAAATGTTTTAAAACTCTTCTAAATACATATAATAATTAGTAAAGGAACATATTTTATGAAAATTTATTTGGTAGAATGTATTGCCGCTCTTAAAGCAAGACTAAAAAGGCTTATAACGGAGCAAAATCTGGGAGATATTATCGGTAGTTCTGATACTTGGAAGGAAGCTACTATAGACAATTTGGATGAGAAAAGACCTGATGTTATAATATGTGATATTAAGCTTGTTCAAAGAGAGATCTATGCCTACATAAGTAAACTAAAAAGTATGGCGCCGGATGCCCGTTTGTTAGTATTATTACAGGGTAAGGACGAATTTATTTTGGATGAGCTTTACTTACAGGGTGTCGAATTTGTACTTCATAAGCCGGTAAATGATACTGAACTTTCCAACATACTTAAAAACTTGGAGATGGGTAATTTACTAAAGCGTGCTATAGAGATAAGCAATGCCAACCTTGGAAGTATTCCGCTAGTTCCTATGCCTATACAACCCGTTGTAGAAGCCGCTCCCGAGAATTATAAAGATGATTCTTTAGACAGATATCTTCGTAAACTCAGAACTATATTAAGAGATATAGGTATTATAAGCGAAACCGGATCTAAGGATATTATAAATATTATCAGCTATCTATTAGAAAAGGGGCTTGATATAAGGGACATTCCTATGCGTGATCTGTGTGATAAACTTGGTGACAATCCAAAGAGCATAGAGCAGCGTATAAGGCGTGCCACCAGTGCCGCTATAACCTCTCTTGCCATGCGTGGTATAGAAGATTATGCAGATCCTATATATAATGAATATGGGGATAGGCTATTCGGCTTTGAGCAAATGCGAACAGAAATCAATTTTATATGCGGTAAAAGTTCAAGTAAGGCCAATTTCAAGATCAAGAAGTTTATCGGCGGATTGATGGATTACTGTCTTGAAGAGTAGACAGTTGTCGCACCGGTGTATAATAAACTTGATTAGTTTATATGAAATTCACAATATTTTTTATTATAAGGGCAGGGGCTTCTCTGCCCTTATAATAATCGCAATACAATCAAATAACATAATTACACTGCAAGTCACATAAAATATAACATAAAGAAACCCCACTGCAAGTCAATCTCTAACTCACCCACCCCTATAAAGCAAACTACAATTTTAACAGACTCCGGCTACTTTGCACCCTCTCGCTGCTTATTAATGAAAGAGTGCGTCCTTGATCTATTTAAACTTATCAAAGCTTTAAAGAGTTTTGAGTAAGATTAAACCGCAATGAGGTTTCATATCTCCTTATATCATAGCGTATAATCCGCTACAATATATTACAATCTACATAAACAGTACTCTATTGTACCCATACACCGTTTCCATCAACACGATATCCACCAATAGTGGTATTTACTGCTAAAGAGCCTTCAGGATTATCTCCCTCTCTCCTCTCATATAAATAATACCACTTACCGTTTATCTCTATCCATCCCTTTGCCATAGCGCCCTTTACGGCTCTACCGCCGGTCTTCTCAAAGAGATAATACCACTTATCATTTATATTTCTCCAACCTGTGAGCATATATCCCTGCTCATCAAAATAGTACCAATCAGTCTGACCGTCATAAGCGATCTCCATCCACATGTACTTAGGATAACTTCCGTTGGCACCTTTGTACCACCATCCTTTATCATCCTGTACCCATGTTCCTACATTTGATCTGTTTATTGATCCGTTACCTGTGGTAGATCCCGCTCCTGAAGCACCTTGTCTGCTTGAACCACCACCGCCGCCGCTTCCACCACGGTCGCCGTTACTTTGAGTTGCATTACCCGGTGTTGCATTACCCGGTGTTGCTGCATTGGCTATTATACTTGAGCCAATTGATAAATTTGCCACTTTGATTCCTGCCGGTATAACTACAGGAAGAACCATTGCTAAAACTGCTGCTTTTAATATTGAATTTATTTTTCTCATAAATAAACTCCTTTCTTTATTTTGACTTTGTGCTTTCTTTTCTGAGCATTGCCTTAGCTATCATCAGAAATGCCCAAAAAATAGGTGTACTTATAGGAAGGTTAATATTAACTACCGCTTGAGACATATAACACATGATAAGCATTGCTATAGCCACCATATATTTATTATCAAGTCCGTTTTTTATAAGAGCATATACTGTTGATAAAAGCGCTGTCAGATATGCCGCTAAACCTATCGGTCCTATAGTAAAAAGATATTGAAGATATTCGTTATGTGCAGAATCAAATATCTGACCTGTAACGGTAAACATATCATTCTGCCTTACCATATCCTTAACCATATATATGCCGAAGGTATCGGGTCCGGTACCGAATATCTTATGTATAAAACTGAGTTTATTATACTCTTCTATACAGGCTCTCCATATATAGCCTCTGAAAGTTCCCCAACTGTCATCAAACTTAAGGTATTCAATTATGGGATTATTTATAACCAGTTCTCCCATGTTTACTTTGTATATCACAAATAAACCGACTGTTGAGGCAAGTATTATAAACCCTGACCATATAATAGTAAGAAGCTTTGCCGATTTAATTTTTTCAGATCCTCTTTCAATTACGGTCTTCCTGTATTCCAGCACAAAAATCAGGACTGAAATTATCCAAAGTACTATAACTGCTAAAGTTAAATAGGGAAATTTTACTATATAAGTATAAAGTCCTTCAATCTTTGATACCCTATCTCCCATAACCGTTTCAATCAGCTGTATTATCTTGATAACACTTACATAACTTGCAAGTATGGTGAAATATCTTCTAAGTTTATCTATACTTGCAAAAGCGAATAAAGGTAAGGACATAAAAAGCATTATAATTGTAAGATAACCGTTATCCGACTTTCCCATAGTAAGTGCCATAAAACCTACTACGGTACATATATAATACGATAATGACTTTTTAAGCTCTTCTTTTTTCTTATCATTTGTAAATATATATAGTGTTGCCGACAGACTTATTATAAAACCTACAAAGGTAGTGTAGGTATTGATATTTCCTATGGTGGATGTAAAAAGATGAACCTGCTCTTCCTGCATCTTTCTTTTAAATCCCAGTAGATCCATATTAAAGTAATCCGTTATACCGAATAAGCACATCAAAAATCCCACGATAAGAAATGCCTTAATAAAGTGAGGCTTAAACTCCAGATACCTGCTTACTATAAAAAAGCAAAGCACATATAAGAGTAATAAAAACAAACCCGTATGCCTGCCTTCATTTCCCCAAAATGCCTCATTTATATAGGGAGCCGCAGTCAAAGTTGATATTATGGATGTAAGTATAAAAATAAGCATACTTATATCTATGATATCAAAATTATTTTTTAATAAATCTATATAACTTACTCTTCCCGCACCTTCTTTTAAAAAGTAGGACATCAGCTTATATAAAGAAAACAGTATTATAAGTCCTAAACTTAAAACTACAAAAGTAGTAAATTTTGTCTCCAATATATCAAAATAATGGTCATGATACATCAGCGGAAATATTACAAACATTCCCCATAACCAAATCTCTGAAAGCCCCAAATCATCTTTTTGCAAATAACTTGTTTTCGCTTTCTTTATCGTACTCTTCGTACTCTTCATCCCCTTACTCCTCTCCTATATAGATTCCCATGCTTCTTTTGAAAGTATACTCTGTGCACAAATCTTATCTCTACCCCTGTGTTTTACTTTTTTATACTCTCCTTCAAAATCAAGCATATGACTTTTTACATTATCATCTAATTGCAAATCAAGATAATGCTTAATTTCACTCTTTATATTCTCATCTTCCACCGGAAATACTATTTCCACTCTTTTTTCTAAATTTCTATGCATCCAGTCCGCACTTCCAAGGTATATACACTCATTCTCCTCCGTCTTAAAATAAAATACTCTTGCATGCTCAAGAAAATTACCTATAATGGAACGAACTCTTATATTATCACTGATTCCCTTTATACCGGGTCTTAGGCAGCAGATTCCTCTTACTATAAGATCTATTTTCACCCCTGCCATACTTGCCCTGTAAAGTGACAGTATAATTTCTTTGTCTGACAAAGAATTCATCTTTGCGATTATTCTTGTGTCCTTGCCTTTTAGACTTTCATCGGTAAGGCTTTCTATCATTTCTATAAATTCTTTTTTCATCCATATCGGCGCTAATATAAGTTTATTAAAACCCTTAGGCTTTGAATAGCCGCTCAGCATATTAAACACTGCTATGGCGTCCTGCCCTATGTCCTGCCTGCAGGTAAACATACCGAAATCGGTATAGAGTTTTGCGGTACTGTCATTATAGTTACCTGTAGCCAAATGCACATACTCTCTTATGCCCGACTCTTCTTTTCTAAGCACCAAAGTTATCTTGCTATGTACCTTAAGCCCAAGCAAACCATATATCACATGACAACCGGCTTTTTCAAGCTTTATAGCCCAATTGATATTATTTTCCTCATCAAACCTTGCCTTAAGCTCTACCAAAACCGTTACCTGTTTTCCCTGCTCAGCCGCCTTTTCAAGTGCTGCTATTATGGGTGAGTTGCCGCTTACCCTGTATAGGGTCTGTTTTATTGCCAGTACATCTTTATCATAAGCGGCTGCCCTTACAAAATCTGTAACATAATCAAAACTTTGATACGGATGACTTAATAGTATATCTGATTTTTTTATATTAGTAAAGATATCATCCTCATTTGAAAGCTTTTTGACAGGAGCAGGCTTATAAACCTTATTCTTAAACTCCTCAAAGCCCTCAAGCTTATATATCTCCATCAACGCCCTTAAATCCAAGGCTCCTTTTATGTAATATATGTCATTGCCGCTTAATTCCAGTTCCTTTTTTAATATTTTTAGCAGCCTTTTATCTATACCCTTTTCCACATCAAGCCTTATAGTCTCGCCCCAACGCCTGTTCTTAAGCCCTTTTTTGATTTCTTCCAAAAGATCAGCCGCATCCTCCTCATCAAGGTCAAGTTCGGCATTTCTCATAATTCTAAAAGGATGCATGGCTATAACATCATAGTTTAGGAACAGCATATCAATATGCTTTTCTATAAGTTCCTCCAAAAATATAAGACTTTTTTCAGGCTTTGAACTGTATTTTTGAGGTATTTCTATAACTCGGGGCAGTACTGAGGGTACTTTTACTACGGCAAAGTCGAGTCCTTCTCCGACATATCCCTTGTAACTGTCCTTTTTTTTATTTTTTTGCTTAACCGGCTTTGTTTTATACCATGAGCCTTCTTTTTTCTTGATCAAAGCCGCTATATTCAGGCTTTTGTTACTTATCAGAGGAAAAGGTCTTGAGGCATCCACCGCCATAGGCGTAAGTACCGGATATATAGCCTCTTTAAAATAATTATCAAGGTAAACAGCTTCGCTCTCGGAAAGTTTCTCATGTTTTGTAATGATCCTTAAACCGACCTTCGACAGGGCAGGTCTTAAGCTTCGGTTATATATATGGTATTGCATATCCATAAATTCATGACTTATAAGTGCTATCTCCTCTAATTGCTTCTTGGGAGTAAGCCCCGATATATCTTCTTTATTGTAACCTGCTGCTACCATATCTTTAAGAGAAGCAACTCTTACCATAAAAAACTCATCCAGATTGGAGGCGGTGATAGCCAGGAATTTTAACCTCTCAAATAACTTCACCTCTCTGTCCTTAGCTTCTTTTAATACTCTTTTATTGAATTCCAACCATGATAATTCTCTGTTTATAAAATTTTTAGGACTATCTATGAACTTCAGATCATCCGTTTCTGTCATAGTTATTACCTCATAAGCTTTTCTTAGGCTAACAATATCTTTATTAATAATTTCCCAATATTCTAAATTCCTTAGTATTTTGCTCTATAAAGTAAATCGCATCTTTTACATTGGACTCATGCAGACTGCCTTCTATATCTACAAAAAACCTGTATTCCCAGACTCTTTCAGGTATCGGACGGGATTCTATTTTCAGCATATTAATGTCATTAAATAAAAAACCTGCCAATATCTTATATAGGGTTCCGGGTTTATGCTTAAGCTCAAAACTTATACTTAGTTTACTTGCACTACTTTGATATATTTTATCTTTAGTAACCGCCACAAACCTTGTTGTATTATGTTTGAACTTATTTACCTGCTCCTTAAGTATTTTAAGCCCGTATATGCCTGCAGCCTCTTTTGCCGCTATAGCCGCCTGTGTAGGGTCTTTCTCATCTTTTACCTTCTTTGCCGCCAGTGCCGTATTGGCTATTTCTATTTTTTGCCAGTCCCTATGCTCGGCAAGATATTCTTTGCACTGACTAAGTGCCTGTATATGTGAACATACACTTTTTATATCACTTAAACTTGACCCCTCAATCGTCATCAGTGCATGTTCTACATTATACTCGTAATCAGCTACGATATATACTGACAATTCCCTTAATAAATCATATACTTCCCATACCGGTCCTGCAGAAGAGTTAAATATAGGCAGCAGAGCATAGTCGGCTCTTTCTTCAAGAACCTCAATTATAGCCTCTTCAAAGCTTCTTACATTGTATAATTTCGCCTTGTCTGCAAAATACTTTTTTGCAACTATATTGGAGTAAGCCCCCTCTATACCTTGATATACGACCTTAGTGTTTTCATCTATCTTTGGAAGCTTATCAAGCATCTTAAAACCAAAGGCAGCACTCTTTACTTGGCTGTCTATAAGTGAATATTGATAGAGTCTTGAGGTACTCATTATTTGCCCATATAACTCCTCAACGGCTTTTTTATAAAAGTCTCCTTCTACCTTGGACTTTAAGCTTGATATCTTCTCCTCTTCTCTTGCAATATCAAGTACGGGTTTTGCATTTGCCTTCTTGTACTCGGCTATCTCCTTTAATATATCAATTCTTTCTTTATACAGTTCTACTATTCTTTCATCTATATCATCTATCTTTCGTCTTATATCCGATAAATCCGCTTTGCTCATAATACCTCTTTTATACCCCTGAATTCTATAAGACTTAATTATATACCAATACAATATTAAAAAAAAGCCTTTACATTGTTTTGATTATGTAAAGGCTTTCTTAATTATCTTAAACTATGCAAGTGCCGCTAACTCTTCTCCCGCCTTTTTAAGTGCTTCTATTGCTTCATCATCCGGACTTAAGTTTGCAGTAATACCTGCTCCTGTTACAAGCTCTGCGCCTGCTTGGGTAACTCTTTCTTCCCAAGTTCTCATAAACTCTCCGTCGCCCCAGTCATATGAACCGAACAGCAGCACTTTCTTACCTGAAAGGCTTCCTTCTATCTCATCCATCAAAGGTGCCATATAGGAATCATCTATTTCCTCTGTTCCTGTTGCAGGTGAACCGAGTGCAAATACCTTTGCAGCCTCCAAATCGGCAGCGCTCGCATTCTCAGCTTCTATAAGTTCAACTTCCTTTCCTGCACCTTCTACACCCTCTGCTACAGCCTTTGCCATAGCCTCCGTATTACCTGTTTGGCTAAAGTAAACTACTAATACCTTACTCATTATACTATTCCTTTCTATACTTATCTCTTTGTTTTTCTAAATATATGATTTTACCTTAGCTTTGTCAATATCATTTTCATATAATCATTTGAGCAATAAATGCTATTTTTATACTATTTTACTTAAAGTCTGTGTGATTTCTTCTCTTGCCATAACTCCAAGCCTCTTTTGCTGCATGGAATCAAGCTCATCTATTCTTATAGGTTTGCAAAACTCCATAATTATATTAGCCGCTTTTATCCTCGGTTTTTGCGCTTCAAATATCTTATCGCTTGCATATATGGCAACAGGCACTACAGGGCATTTAGCCTTTTGTGCCATTCTAAATGAACCCTCTTTAAACTCCTGCACCTCATTAGCCGGCGTATCGGAATATCTTGTACCCTCAGGGAATATCCACATGGAAGTACCTTCTTTGATATTTTCTATACCCTGTAATATACTCTGCATTCCCTTCTTCACATCTTTTCTGTCAAGAAAGGTGCAGTCTAAAAGTCTCATCCACTGTGCCAAAAGAGGTATTTTACTCATTTCATCCTTTGCAACAAAGCCCAGCCTTTTAGGAGTCTTGGCATAGGCTATAACTATATCAAAGTCACTTCTGTGATTGCCCACAAAAAGTACCGCCTCATCAGGTATATTCTCCAAACCTCTAAGTTTCACCTTTGAGCCGGTAGTAACTAAAACAAGTCCTAAAACCCCTCTTATAAAGTACTGTGCCATCTCACCCGACATCCTTTTATTAAATATCCTTACTATATATATTATGAGCAGTACAGGTATGAAAAAAAGCAAAAATCCTACAATCTCCAATATAACCAAAAACGCTCGAATCATTATCTACCTCATTTCTATATTTTATTGACTTATTATAGCACAGTTTAGGCACTTACACCAAATTTAAAATCAAGTAGGAATACCCTACAACGCTTTTGTAACCAAGTAAAAAATTTACTCTTTGTCATATCAAAGATAGATTTTTTAACGCCCCTGTTACAATACAAAAAAGCTGCCCAAGAGCAGCCTTTTTGTATATATCTTTGTATTAATTTGCCACTTTGGCAACTAATTTATCATTATCCATATCTATATAGATATTATCTTTGCTATGTAGATCCTGACTCAGTATAAGCTTTGCCACCGCAGTTTCCACATGCTTTTGTAAAAACCTCTTAAGCGGTCTTGCTCCATACATAGGGTCGTAACCCGACTCTACTATGTATTCCTTTGCCTTAGGGCTTAAATCAAGGCTTAATTCTCTGTCCGCTATCCTCTGTCTGATATCATCAAGCATAAGCTCAACTATATTACTTATACTGTCTTTAGAAAGCGGCTTGAACATAATAATTTCATCAAGTCGGTTAAGGAATTCAGGTCTGAAGTGATTTCTTAGATCCTGCATTACCATTTCCCTTGTAGCCTCTTCTATCTCACCTGATTCTATACCCTCAAGCAGGTAGCTTGATCCTATGTTTGAAGTCATGATGATAATGGTATTCTTAAAGTCTACGGTCTTTCCGAGAGAATCCGTGATCCTTCCGTCATCAAGCACCTGTAAAAGTACATTGAATACATCCGGATGTGCCTTTTCAACCTCATCCAAAAGTACTACACAGTAAGGCTTTCTTCTTACCGCCTCTGTAAGCTGTCCGCCTTCGTCATAACCCACATATCCCGGAGGTGCACCTATAAGGCGACTTACCGAGAACTTCTCCATATACTCACTCATATCGATACGAACCATGTTGTTCTCATCATCGAACAAAGCATTGGCAAGAGACTTGGCAAGCTCGGTCTTACCTACTCCGGTAGGTCCGAGGAAAAGGAAGGATCCTATAGGTTTACTCGGGTCTTTAATACCGGCTTTTGAACGAAGTATAGCCTCACACACCTTTTCTACAGCCTCTTCCTGTCCTATTACCTGTTTCTTTAATACTTCATCCAAGTGCAGTACTTTGGCTCTTTCGGACTCATTAAGCTTACTTACTGGTATTCCCGTCCATCTTGATATGATACGGGCTATTTCTTCCGAATTAACCACCTCATGTACCAATTTAAGGTCTTCTTCCTTAAGCTGCTCTTCTTCTTTTTGCAGTTTTTCTTTTAACTTGGGCAAGGTATCGTACTTTAACTTTGCAGCCTCTTCAAGATTGTAGCTTTGCTCGGCGGCGGTTATCTGTCTTCCGACCTGCTCTATCTCTTCCCTGATTTGAGCTAAGGCTTCAACCTGCTTTTTCTCATGATCCCACCTTGCCATCTGCTCATTAAGCTCCGACTTAAGTTCTGCAAGCTCTTTTTGCAAATGCTCGAGTCTGTCCTTTGATAAACTGTCATCTTCTTTCTTTAAGGCAGCCTCTTCTATCTCCATTTGCATACAGCGTCTTCTTAACTCATCAAGCTCGGTAGGCATTGAATCAAGCTCCGTCTTTATAAGGGCACACGCCTCGTCCACCAGATCTATTGCCTTATCCGGTAAGAATCTGTCACTTATGTACCTGTTTGAAAGTACAGCTGCACTTACCAAGGCGGAGTCGGTAATTCTTACTGAGTGATAGGTCTCATATCTTTCTTTCAGTCCTCTGAGTATTGATATGGTATCTTCTACAGTCGGCTCCAAAACCATGACCGGCTGGAATCTTCTTTCCAGTGCCTTATCCTTTTCTATGTACTTCCTGTATTCATCCAAGGTAGTTGCACCTATACAATGCAGCTCACCTCTTGCAAGCATAGGTTTTAGCATATTGCCGGCATCCATACTGCCCTCGGTCTTACCTGCACCTACTATTGTGTGTATCTCATCTATAAAAAGGATTATCTCGCCTTCGCTTTTCTTAACTTCATCCAATACCGCCTTAAGTCTTTCCTCAAACTCTCCCCTGTACTTGGCACCTGCCACAAGGGCTGCAAGATCAAGTGCAAAAAGCTTTTTGGACTTAAGCATATCCGGTACATCACCGCTTACTATTCTCTGTGCCAGCCCCTCAACTACCGCAGTCTTACCTACTCCCGGCTCACCTATAAGTACCGGATTATTTTTAGTCTTACGACTGAGTATTCTTATTACATTTCTTATCTCGGAGTCTCTTCCGATAACAGGATCAAGCTTTTGCTCCTTAGCCCTAAGCACCAGATCGGTAGCATACTTATTAAGTGTATCATAGGTAGCCTCCGGATTATCCGAAGTTACCTTTTGATGTCCTCTTATAGTTGCAAGAGCCTTTAGGAACTTATCCCTTGTTATATCATAAAGCTTAAATACCTCTTTTACTTCCTTGTCGGGGTGTTTTAACAAAGAAAGAAACAGATGCTCTACAGACACATACTCGTCCGACATTCGCTTTGCCTCATCTTCGGCATCAATAAGCACCCTGTTAAGCTCACTGCTCATATACTTGTCGGCTCCGCTTACTTTAGGAAGTTTTGCAAGCCTTTCTTCCAGATTATTTACAAGCCCTGTAACAGGCACTTCCATCTTCTCAAGCAAGCTTTTTATTAAAGAATCTTCTATCATAATTAAAGCATAAAGCAAATGTAACTGCTCCAGCTTTTGATTACCGTATTCATAGGCTATTTTTTCTGTATTATTTATACTTTCAATTGATTTTTGCGTAAATTTATTTATATTCATATTCAACCCCCTTTGTAGTTGTTCTATATGTACTATAACAAATATAGGTGATTTTGTCAACAAATATTTTTATTTTTTTGACTAAAATAAACTACCTACCTAAACTGTAACGAATAATACTTACAGCTTGGGTAGGTTAGATATATGTTTATAAAAAAACTCCTTATAATTCAATCATACCGACAACCCTTTTTTCATAACTTTGACAAATTCACATAGACTGCAAAACTTTATTAACAGTACTGAGGGTATGGTTGAAATATGGAGTGTTTCTATTAATTATTCTATTTGATTGTTTATATTGCTAACTACTCGCTAAACAGATTACTCAACAAATCTGATTACATAATTATATATATTAAAGCTTATTTTTTTAATAACAGACCATGTTTTTAAAATCATATTCTCTATAGGTTCAAAGTGGTCAAACAAAGGTTTTTCAAATAAATATATCCTAAACATGTCTATAATTGAACAAACAACAAATATGCCCACAGAAACAACTATGCTTTTAATAATCAAAGTTGCCAAAGGCAAGGAGTAGAAGGTATCTACATGAAGCAACTCTCTCCACATAAAATTCCTCAATGCGTTACTGTTGGCATGAAGTAACAAAACTCCGAAACTTGTCTTTGCTACCAGATTTATAAACTTTGAGTATGCTATATTAATATTTTTAAAAGTTGTAAACATAAATACACTTACAAGTACAGCCCCTAATTTATTGGCATCTATAACAAAATAAAATGTGTACATGAATTGTTCTCTGATAACCATCAATACAACACTTGCATATGATATTATTATTGATATTATTAAAAGGTTTCCTGATGTCTTCAAATTATTTGCCCAAGATGGTGAATACAACCTTAAATACGCCCCTACAAAATACATGGTAATAAACCAAAAGATTTCTCCAAACACAAAAATATTAAAGAATACTGTTGAGAGTATTGTAAATACAAACAGTAAGAGCAAAATAAAGTTTCTAAACTCCTCTTTCGTCAAATGCTGTATAAATTTATTCATAAAAGGAATAAATAGATAGAACATAAAAAACGAACCTACAAAGTTTCCGCTTGCATTGGCATATTTAAATAACCCAAATAATATATCCTTAACTCTTTCCGCACTAAATACTTCATAGCCCATAAACAGCAATATAAAATACACCACAAAAAGATAGAAAATATATTCAAACAACACCTTACAATATCTCTTGATCGTTAAGCTGGATTTGCACATAAAATATCCGCTTATCATTACAAAAATATTAACTCCTGTTTTACCCCACATTCCGAACAGAGCTAAAAAAATATAATTGATCGAGGTGCTCCCCTCACCAAAGCCTTCCATTATACCTGAATTTACGACATAATGATGTGTTAGTATCATAAACATACTAATTATTCTCAATAACTCAATATTACTTTTTCTTATACTATCACTTTTCATTAATCTCACCTTATCATTAAAATTAATAACCTTATATTGCTCTAACGATCTGTTATTTATCAAGAGCAATTATTTCTTATAAAATTCACTCTCCAGCATGGCACAGAGCGCATGGTATACCGGTAAATGTAACTCCTGAACTTTGTATGTTTCGGTTTCAGGCACATGTATTATTACATCACATAAACTATCAAGCTTACACTCCTTTTGCCCCACCAAAGCCATGACCTTAAGTCCTTTCGCTTTTGCGAGCATGGCAGCCTTAACTATATTTTTTGAATTCCCGGATGTGCTTATTCCCCAAAACACATCACCCTCAACTCCTATGGAATTAAGCATTTGCGCAAACATTACATCACTGTTTACATCATTTATTATAGCGGTTGAAAGTGATATTAAAGATGGCAAAGACACTGCTCTAAAACCGCCCTCAAGGTCAAGACTTAAGTTTTCACCTTCTTTACCGTACATAAACTTTAATTTTTCGGCAAGCTTTGCATCTATAGGTCTTTTTGCCATAAATGATTTCATAAGTTCCCCGACTATATGCTCACTGTCCGCAGCACTTCCACCGTTACCCGCAAGATATAAGGTGTTTGAATTTACCGCAGTTTCCCTCAAAAGCTCAAATGCCTTATATATATTATCTTTACACAGTTCCAATAAAGGGTACCTTATAAAGAGAGTATCAAATATTTCTTCCCTTGATTTAAATAATTCTTCCATATACTTACTCCTAAATACGAATTTAAACATTTTTAGTTTTTGACGAAAATGAATGACCTGCCCAAACTGTCACTATTATAT
>ERZ773073.385-NODE-385-length-23604-cov-3.501338_pt1 | contig 23604 bp, 22 predicted proteins | sample MGYA00580616_ERZ773073 | MGnify/ENA primary metagenome ERZ773073 (study PRJEB29015, sample SAMEA2737960) | human oral metagenome | biome: human oral; feature: human-associated habitat; material: dental | place: China | collected 2131 ...
TCAAACACATGAATGCCTTCCCTATCCGCCATGTCAAGGATCTGGCTAATGAGCTCGTCTGCACCCTGCTCTAGGTTCTCGAGGTGGGCGATAATGTCATCTGCAGTATTGCCTGCAAAGCTGCCGAGTCCCACATATTGAGGCATGCTCATATACAGGCCAAAGATCTCCTTATGGGCAGAGATCCAAGATGCGATCTTTCCGCGAAGCGTCCTCTCTCCCCGGTAGTTATACCCCGAGTCCCGCAGCGCCTTCGTAACCTTTTCGAACACGGTCATAACGAGTTTACGGATGGAGTCCACCTCACCAGACCCATAGCAGAATACCGTGACGATATGATCGCCCTTGTGAGCGAGGAGCTTGTCCCTGAGGTCCGGCTGTCTCTTGAGGTTATCGTATTCGTCGAAATAGGAGTTAAGCTCCTCAGGAGAACACTCCAGGAGGCTCTTGAGCGTCCACGCGACCCTTGACTTACCGGTACCGTAGGCGCCCTCTATCCAGATGCCCTTCTTGTCAGTGTTGGTCTCCCTGGCAAGCATGCGCTCGGTTGCACGCAGCAGGTCGACAAAGGTCTCGTGAGGAAAGGTCCCGTCCCACCGGCTGTTCGGATCACTGATAGAGTTAGGGTTGATCTCCGGATAATAGTTCTCGTCGATATCAAAATAGTCGCTGTAGGTATCCACTGCTATTGCTCCTGCCCCACAAACAGCCCAAGAACGTCTTGCGAGGTCTTGTTCTCTCTTAGCTGTATCTTCTCTGAGTCATGGGTAAATGTCGCGTAGAGGTAATCTGGATAACCGGCAGAAAGCCCGTAAACGATCTGTTTCACCGCATCAGAATCAAGGCCAAATAGCCTTGACGGGCATATTCCGTTTGAGACTATGCTCTCATCGAGCAGCCTGCTGAGCGTGAATTGGTAATATCCGTCGCACGCCTCCGCAAACCGGTAAAGGGCGTAGAGGATAACCCTGTCATCTCTCAATGAGGCCTTGTACCTCGTCAAGCTTGTGATTTGGCGACCCTTCTTTTCGACAGCTCCAAAATTCAGGGCCGTGCCAAGAGGTAGGTCACAGAGCCTTCCAAATGCCTTGGTAATGGACTTGGCGTCTTTCTCACTCATTCCAGTCTCGGTGAGAAGATCCTCGAGGTACGTGCGCGGCATCCGTTCGTTAACGGGCATGTTGTCAATGTACCACCGAATCTGAGGGTTTTCGTAGACAAGTTGAATCAATATCAGTCCCCACGCACTATCGCTTTCCCATCCAATGCGCTTGGTGAGCAGCATAAACTCTGTGACCTTGTTCTTTTCTGCGAGCTGGGCGTCTGATAGGAACCTCTTGAACATGGAGATCTGCATCGGCCCAAGTGAGTTGTTCTGAAAGAACTCATCACCCCTTTCGTAAAAGTCACGCACCCACTCATATTTGGGTGCATGATCGGCAAAGGTATTGAGACTCTTCATGACTCTTCCCCCGTTCTTGGGCAGCTGTAATGAGTGATATAAGAGGCATCCATCTTCGATCTGGCGGCATTTCCCGCACTTCACACAGCGGTCATCTATATGTAGTCCACCCTCGAAGCTAATATAACCATAGGGACAGTTTGCCTCGCACACGCGACAGGCACCACAGTAAGCCACCTTGTGGAAGATCTGCTTGACCTGCTTGGCGATAGAAGTCTTATTCAGCTCCGCCGATATCCGTGCGACGAGCCCCTCCTTCCGCTGCTCGACATACAGCGAGGTCGGAGGATCAGCCAAGGTCTTCATCCATTCGGTCCAGGAGGTCTTGGGCTTGGGGATGATCATGTAGAGGTACCCGTCCTTGACCTCCTCGATGTAGTTGGAGACGTTGCCCTTGATGTCACGTCCGTTCCTGCGGCTAATCCAGCCACCGTTTGTGACGTATGTGTCGATGGACTTGTCATCGATAAGCTCTCGAATCGTATCCGTGTATCGGTCGATCTCCTTACCGTACGCAGCGTGTCTGAAGTAGTCAGCCTTCCCGCCGCCCATAGGGCAGAGGAGGCATCCGGCGCGTGAGTTGCCCTTTTTATACGCGTCGTTAATCGGAAGTGCATTTGCAAAAATGTAGAGCCATATCTCAGCAGAGGACCATTCAAGAAGGGGGTTGAGCGAATACTGTCCACGTTGCTTCTTGCCATAGTTCTCATATTCGTAATCGGCACGCCTGACGCTCTCCTGCGCCCGAACGCCGACGAAATCAGCACCTACGTAGTCGCCCTTTGCCAACACTTCGCGAATTTTCAGCGTTTGGGGAGCAGACTTGTGCACGGAGCAGCACCACCGCAGTACGTTTGATGGAGGCCCGAACAACCTCCATGAATCCATCGGGTCGAAGTGGCTACGAGCCCTATGGAATTCGATTCCGTCTTTCCTGCAAATTGCCTCCTCTTGGTCAATGATCCGATATGTATCGGAAAACTCCATTCCGGTATCACCGAAGACAACCATAAAGCTGCTGCGCGGAAGAGCTCGCTTCACCAGTTCAAGTAGGACAACGCTATCCTTGCCACCCGAGAACGCAACGTGAAAGCAGTCCAATTTATCCTTATAACGCTTGTAGTAGTCATAGATCTTCTTGACCGTGATCTGCTCCACGATGGAGAGTGCATCCTTGTTGCGCTCGACCATTGCAGGAATATCAACTGCGAGAAGCGTTGTACCCTGCGGCAACGCGAGGGTTGCGTCCCCATCATCAGCCTTAGTGTGTACAAGCTCGAGAACTGGTGCCTGGCAAAGTGCCCCACCCTTGATCTTTGCCACCTTGGTTCCCCGGTAGATGTAGTTGCACGCTTCCGACCACATGTACGGAGTCTCGTTTTGCTGGTCAAATCGCCAGTATTTGTCCATGCCCAAAAGGTTGAGTTCAGCAGCATAGACTGGCCTCGGTTCATTGGACAACTGTGAGATTCGCTCACCCAGAAGGAGCCCGCCGGTCTCTATGTCATAGGTATAGTCGTACACCTTGCTTATCCTGCGGCATCGCGAAGCACTCGAGCCTGCTCCGTCACTTTCTTGACAAATATCGTCTTCTTGACCACGAAACCGAGTCTCACAAGATAATCGCCAACTGCGTGTTCTTCCAACTTCAAGGAGCTGTTTGCGAGTACCTGAGCAACTACGTCATTGTAGTCTCTGTCATCATTTGCGAGACAGATGACTCCCACGTTTGCCGTTCGAGCAGGCGACCCCCCTTTGATGCAGTAGCGCCTACTGAATCGTTTCACATAGCTCTCGAGGAGGTAGAGATTCCACGGCCGCCCAACGTAAGGAAACGAAGTGAAGCTCGTTATCACCTTTATGGGGGCGACGTCCCCACTGACGAAAAGTGCCAGGGCATCGTCGATAGCCTCCACATCGAAGTCAATGGTACTATCCTTCACGAACGTATCCCTGTCAACCCGAACCATCGTCTCGAAAGCTACGGGCAGCATTGCATTGCGTGCTTTCCCAAGCAGCTCTGCCTCAAACTCGTCCATCTCGTCGACGGTCATCGCATCGAGAGTCAGGCAGCGTGCCCGCATCACTTCATTTCTCGAGAGATTCCCGCCCTTGGGCAAGATGATCTGGCCTTTTCTGTCAAAGGTCCTTGCGAGCACTTGTTGATACAAGGCGTTACGTATCGCCATTTCGGAGAGCTGGGGGTTTCCACCAAGCGACCGAGTGATGTCGATGGTACCGAGAGAGGCGAAACCCTGCGAGGTGATTTCGCCCGCCACGAAGTTTGGCGCCTCCTTTAGCTCTAAAGGATCCAAGTTGATGCGACTTACCATCGCATACTCGTTACGCTTGATCAGGACGAACAGCTTGCTCGCTGAGAGGGTAGACTTTATCTTCTTGTATGGCAAATACGGCAGCCTGCCCTTGAGCTCATCAGCGCTAAGCTGCTCATCGTCTGCAAAAGCACGCAGGATCTCATCCTCTATGCTCACGCCCCCTGTCGTGACGCAGTAATGCTCGTTGTAAAGCAATTTGATTCCCGTAGACCTGATGATCTTCTCTAGAATCTCTGCAGAGTTGACCTTCATATCTGAGTAATAATCCGGGTTGGCCTCATAGAGTTCCTGATAGTAAAAGATCCTCTGACCAGCCTTGATTGAGTCCTCAAGCAACTGCCGGACCGCTTGTTTAGGCTCCTCTGCAATGAGATACGTCTTACCACTCCACTCAATCCCGCCGTTTTTTAAGATCACATCAGAGATCACCTTTTTGCTTGGCGCTTCCTCATCAAAGTTCTCATGGTACATGTGAGCAAATCTCTTCATATCAATGGTCGAGTCAAGACGTATCCCATTCGGATAGCCCTTTGACAGCGTATCGAGTATTCTGCGTTCAAGACCCGGGTTGATCGTTCGAGTGGCTTGCCTGGCGCGATCATGACCGTATCCGCCAAGGCGCGACGGGTTGCCCATAGCCTCTATGAACAACATGAAGCGCTCAAGAGCACCGCTTAGTCGGCTGTACTGCTCATTACTATATGTAGAATTAGTGTCGTTTAGTAGCATTTGAGCGTTCGTTTTGATCTCATGAATATTCGCGTTGCCGTAGAATATGCGCCCCTGATAGCCGTGCGACCTGGCAAACCTCTCAACGGCATCGATTGCAGATGAGTTGCTCACTGCCGCATGCTCCGTGAGGCCCTTCGACATCATCCACCGCTTGAAGCCATTTGCATCTATTGAATAGACTCGATCTTCAGCTGAGTCAACCTCATTGGAACGAGTGGGGAAGACTTCATGCTTGGCATCAGTCACAGGCGACGCTGTCGGCCTGCGAGTACTGCTACGCCCACGCAGAGCCGCAGCAATGGCGGAGCAGAATCTTGCAGGGTCACTTCGGTACAGCCTGACAACCTTTTGGAATAGTATCGGGGGATGTGGTATGCCACTCTCGCCATCAGTCATGACATACTCCATGACACTGTACTGGTAGCTGATGCCAGTGGTGTTGCGAAACGAGTTATCCGTTTGGATCCCATGCAGCTCAGCACGCCGACGAAGAGCTTTCGAGACGTACTCAACAGCTTGGGATCGTGTCAACCTCCCGTTTTCGACTTGAAGGTAGGCATAAAGCAGTAAGGCTGCCTCCTGTTTGTCAAAGCGCGTTCTAACAGCCATTCCCCACTTCCAATTTAAGAACAGGCCCCACAAGGAAACGAGCTTGATGAATATCGATTGATATTCAATTCACTACTGACAGATTCCACGGCATAGCCCGTGTCGCACGTAGGATCCGTTCGAATACTGACGCCCCTCGCCTCGATGGCCTCTCCCTCCTCGACGCCCAGCTTACCGGCTACTTGCCGCATCATGCCATGCGCCTCGTGCTTCCCTCCGATGTCATCTCTACCTACCAATCACATCATAGCAGGTACACAAAACTCTAACGTCTAATCCTTAAGCTCTCACATAACTTTTGATATGGGAGCTTGAATGAGTGAACTGCGGCGTACATCCAAACTTGGGCCCAGCAAACGGGTTGTACCTCCAAGATCGAGGCAAACAAGCATAGGTGCTATCCTGGAGCGCTACGCCTCAACCCCACCTGTCACCTCTCGTCTTACGACAAGAGAAACACCGCTCGCGAGGAGCTGGCACATCTCGACAAGGGTGCGCATGGCCAACGCCAAGTGCAGCACACTGCAAAACCCACACCCATTGCAACACGCTGCGCTATCTGCGATACTTGCAGCACATTGCACAAGCCTAGGTACAGGACGGACCATGATCATATCCTCAAGCGTCGAGGCGGGCACACTCATAAGCTCGCTGCGCGAGATGCGGGGCCTGAGCCGCAGAGAGCTCTCTGCGGCATCGGGCGTCCCCTTGCGAACCGTATACGCGGCCGAAAACGGTGAGCTGCGCAACATGAGCATCGACAGGGTCATCTCGCTCCTGAGCGCCCTTGGGGCAAGCCTTAACGTCGAGGTCGAGGCGACGAATGCCGACGAGACGCGCGACGACGAAACCAACATCCTGGTGAATAAGGCGGCACGCGGGGCATACGACCCGGCAGACAGCTGGGGGATCGGACTGTGAGCAGCGGCACCCGCGAGATGGCGCTCTACATTGCGGGTCGTCTCGCCGGGCACGTCCGGCAGGACGAGAACGGCGACCTCAGCTTCTCCTATGCCCCAGACTATCTTGGCGCTCCGGTCTCGCTCTTTATGCCACTCTCGCCCATGACGTACCGCCAGCACGTGGTACGCCCCTACCTCATGGGCCTCCTCCCGGACGATCCGACCGTTCGCGCCGATATCGCGGACAGGTATGGCTGCTCGGGCGAGAACCCCTTTGCCCTGCTTTCGCACATCGGCCTCGACTGTCCCGGAGCCGTACAGATCGTCCCAGAATCGGAAAGGGCACTCATTGACAACCGGGTGGGACACCTCATTGAGCTGTCCGCCAAAGAAATGGAGGACACGATCCGCGCCATGCGTCTGAGATCGTCCAGCCCCTGGCAAACCTCTAACGGGCAATCCGAGAGATGGTCCCTGGGAGGAGCGCAGTCCAAGATCGCGTTGCGGCTGACGCGAGGCACATGGTACCGCTGCGAAGGGGACGCGGCGACCACGCACATACTCAAGCCAGGTGTGTCCGGCTACAAGAACCAGGCGCTCGACGAGCACCTATGCCTACGGCTCGCCGCCTCGATCGGCCTCCCGGCAGCTCACACGTCCTTTGTGTCCTTTGGCGCCGAGAGCGCCGTCGTGATAGAGAGGTACGACCGCGTGACGGGCGATGACGGTTCCGTCACGAGAATTCACCAAGAGGACCTCTGCCAGGCCCTCTGCGTGGACCCAAGCCGCAAGTACGCCGAGCAGGGAGGCCCCTCCACGCCGGATGTGCTGGCCCTGCTGGCAAAAACGGGCAGACACGCACCGGCCAACCTGAGGACGTTTACGCTCTTCCTGATCTTTAACTACCTCGTAGGCGCAACCGATGCGCACGCGAAGAACTACTCCCTGCTATTGGGCACGCGCGGGCTCGCAAGACTCGCGCCGCTCTACGACGTGGCGTCCATTGCGCCCTACCAGACGCTTGCGCCCAGGCGCCGAAAGCCCCTGCGAGCCGCCATGTCCATAGGAGGCGAGAACCGCTTTGGCAGGCTCGGGCAAGAGCATCTCCGCGAGCTTGCCGCTGACCCCGCCCTTGCAAACAGCGGCGTAGGATACGATTGGCTCATGGCGTCCGCAAGGCGAATGGCAGAGATGGTGCCGGGCGCACTGCGCGAAGTCGTGCACGAGTCCGCCAAGGATGGACTTGCCGGAATCGAGGTCGTGGGCCCGCTTCTTGAGCGGGAAGTATCCGCAAACTGCAGGCGGCTTCTCGAGAGGCTATAGGCACAGGCCGCACCGAGGGCCATCGCAGCCATCTGTTGAAGGGCCTGTCGAGACCCACCCTCCCTGGCGAGTTTTCTTATCTCTGCAGGTCAAATACGTCGGCGTGGTGTCACCTGTCGTCTTGACTGGCCGGATTTTTTCCTTGAGACAAGTCTATTGGGAAGATGGTTCAATTTGGGAGTGTCACTACCAAATTTAACCATCTCATTGTTGCGTGACGCACTTGCCTCCAAGGAAGGGGTCACCTCATTGCGAAGGCATCGCAAAACGACGTTTTGGTATGCCGCAAAACGTAGAAAATAATTCCGCAATACGTCTTCTATACTGTTCGCAAAACAGAGAGATACAAAATGCTTCGGATCAAGATACGTATCTCGCCAGTAATCGCAGACACCTTCCTCGTCCATGATGCTCAACTTGAGTGTCCATGCATAACGGCCTGCAGGGTATGGCGGATAAACGTCCAGTTTCCTTGCAATCCTGTCTAACAGTTCAGGGCGTATCCTTTCGGCCTTGATGGCCCGACGGATCGTCTTGTCGGTCTTGCCAATATCCCTGTCTACGCCAAGCCTGCGGATGCTCCAGCCCTGTTTGTGTATTACCCATTTGAACCATTCAGGGTCAAGTTTCTCGCCGAAAACATCGCTGTACTCATTGTCCATGACCTCTTCCTGCCTGACGCGAAGGTCGCGCTCGTGAGGTGCTGGCGGCGCGTCAGCCCGGTGACGCCGTCCCAGGGCGTGAAGCCCAGGCTCACGTACTTGCCGATGGCACAGATCCGCCCGGATGCCACGAGCTCACGCGTAGGGTCTGGCGCAGAACTCGCGGTGAGTACGCCCTCGCCGTTCGCGTAGTAGTGCGCCCAGAACCATGTGCGGTTGTCATTGTTCGGGTCGGTTAGAACTCCGCCGGCGCCCAGCTTACAGATGCTTGCACTGCTGGTCGTAGAGGGTACGAAGCCGTCCGTTCCGCCGACGAGACGGTTGCAGCTGCTGAACATGAGGCTGCCCGAGAGCCCCGTGTTGCTGAAGCTCGTAGCGTAGATCGTCTCCAGGCTACCGCAGCTCGTGAACATCTGATTGGCGCTCGTCACGCCGGAGAGGTTCTCGGTCTCCACGGTCACGCCGGTGTGGCCTGCGGTCTGCGCGAAGGTGAAGGCATCGGCCTCGAGCGCCACCTGCGTGCGTATGAGCTCGGCTCCCGCTTCGATTGAGCACGCCGGAGACGCCCGCGCGCTGGTATACCTTGTCGATGATGGAAACGTAGTTCTTTGCGAATGCGATGCTGTTGGGCATGGGCCGGCCCCCTATTTCTCATCGCTGTCGTCCAGGCCGGCGAGAGTGCGGCAGCGCCTCATGGTCTTGCCCTCATCTGAGCTCGTGCCCGCATTGGGGAACCCGGTCCTGCCGCCCTGCACCCTGGCGGGAGCGTCGGCAAACAGCCAGGACTCGGCCTCCTTGAGCTTGTCGACGTCGTTTTCATGCTTATCCAGGATTGCACGTGTGGCCTTCACGTTTGCAGGTTTTTCTCTGCCGATGCCCGCTCAACCGTTCGTCGAAAAAGTTGGGTATATTATTGATGTTTTCTGGAGGTTTTTATGGGTGGTAAGACGGCATATATAGAAGGGCTAGCTGATGCTGGGCAGCGTCTTTATGACGCTTATTCCACCGTCATGACCGAGGCCAGCCTATCGGGCGTTCTCGACGCTATTCTTGGTGCAAACCGCTTCGACTATCCTCAGACAACTGCTCGCGACCTCATAAATAGCATCGTTCTTGGCAGCTACCCAAACGAAGCAACCATCAAGGCGAATTTCATCAACGGCATCCTCCTGCCGCAGAGCCCAAAGACGGTCTCGGTATTTGAGCTTCCCATAGGCAAAAGCCGCGTGGACATGTGCAAGATCAACGGTCACAGCGCGGCATATGAGATCAAGACGGACCTTGATACTTTCTACCGTCTGGAAGGCCAGCTCAAAGACTACTTCGACGTTTTCGAGACCGTGTACGTTGTGACATCGGAAGCACGGTGGCGCGAATTGCCTGATTACGTTCCCGAGGCGTGTGGCATCTACTCCTATAGGCAATGCGAAGATGGCGCCTACAAGTTCTGCGCCCGCAGACGGGCCATTAAGAGCAGCGAGCTTGATTCTGAAAAACAGCTCTCCGTAATGCCCAAACAGTTCCTCTGCTCCCTTTTCGGAAAGGAAGGGAGGAGGGTCTCCAAGACCTCACTAATCCGAAGTTGCCTAGAAGAGCACGATGGGCGGGAAATTAACCATCTCTTCAAGCGGTATCTTCAACAGCGTTATGGCTGTTACTGGAATAGGTTCCGCGAACTCCAGCCGGAGATATACGAGATTGACTACCAGTGGTTCTACCGTTATGGACTTAGCCCGCAGGCAATCTACTAGACGAACCCCGGCCTGCTCATTGCGAACTGTTGGATATATCTGACAAGCGTGTATTTGATCCACTCGGCGAAGGTGTAGCCCTTTTCATGTCTCCGATACTTATCGGTAATTGCCGCAAGGGCAAGACAGGTATCGTCTTGAGCGAGCTCAGTATCAGCCAGCATGTGCTCGACAACATCCCAAAACCCATTGGGACCGAGGTCGTAGTCATCCTTGACATAGATCTTGAAGCCGTTGGCTTTGCCGTCGTACATAATCGCAAGAGCACGACCCTTATTCGCGCCTCTGTCAGGCAGGTTGTCTCGAAGTCCGCCATAATCGCCCACGCCATCGAAACCGTAGTTCTTGTAGACATCGAGATGAGCGTTATCAATAAGATTCGTCACCTCTCCGTCCTTGCAGTCCTTGAAGTCTTTGCCCGTGAGCTCCCTACGTCGCGGCGAGCAGAGTGCAACCGTGTAAGCGGGAAGGTTCAGGTTCTTGAGCCTCATGCATTCCACGGGTTTGGAGCGGATTGGCTGTTCGTTGAAGTCATAGATGAGGCAGTCTTCCTCGCGCAACACCTGCTTCGCGACATTTTCGTAGCCATCCATATCGTCGAATCTAAGTGCGATTCTCTGAGACGGATTGTCTCGTCTCAGGTCATTGGCTAGCGATACGACCTGTTCAGGCGAGAGCACGTCATCCATACTTTGCTTTACAGCGATGACGGGTATGAGGTGCGGATAGGCAGCGATGCCCAAGACCTTCCCGCAATACAGATTGAGGTCCCTATTCAGGCGTAAGACAAGCTCGATCTTACCCGCATCATAATGGTATTTACCGAGGTCACACCTAAAGTAGTCAACGAGCACATCCCTTTCCGGGAACAGATCCGCAATGCCCTGCAACGTGACATCGTGTTCGGTGCTCGGATCGGGAATTCTGCACTCACGAACGGTCCCATTTCCACAAGGCCGCTTGCGCTTCATAGGCTTTCCGGTTTCGGGGTCAACCAAATCGTCGTACTTGTACGTCTCTTTGATAATCTCAACAAGTGGCACCATGCCGGGCCGTAAATACCCATGTTTCTGAAGCTGCTTCATGGCCGAAATCTCGTAAGGTCGATTCTTCATCGCAATGACGTACATAAAGCGAGCCTCCACTACTAGAATCGGTCCTTGATGTAGTTGAACTCATTAAAGCCGATGTGACGGTCATGCTGAAGGAAGGCAACGATGATACCTGGCGCAACGCCCTGTCCAGCGGCAAACTCCTTGATGTTGGCGCTTGAGAAGCTGTCATCGCTTACGAACTGCCCATAAGCAGCAGAGTCAACGAAGAATTCGCGAGCATAAGCGTTTGCCCTGATATCTGCCTCGTCTTCGCTTTTCAGCTCATCGGTATCCTCCATGGATACCCCAGTCTTCTTGAGGTCGAAGCCGTCTAGAAGATGCCCGAGCTCATGGCATATGGCAAACCATGCGTCACCATGGGTCTTGTATCGCCCACTGATATAAATGGTCGGATGCCCCTCGTAGGACGTCAGCGCACCACGTACCTTCGCGTTGCCGATGGCCTCATGGTACACGAGATAAACGCCGACCGAGTTAAGCAGCATGCGACAGCTCTTGAGCGATGCGAAGAAGTCAGTGTTTGAAGCAACGTCCTTGAGCATTGGCAGCACGCTACGAAGCGCGTCTTCAGAGTATTCTGGCGAGCCTTCAACATCGTTCTGCTCGGCAACCTCTTCCTCGCAGAGCTTAAGCCATACCACGACCGCCTCGTCCTCGCCACCGTCCTGCATGAACTCGATACCGCCCGGAATGGCATACCGATAGCGATCGAATTTCGACACGCCAAGCAGCTTAAGCATGCTAATAGCCTGTTCAACGAGGGGACGCCCTCCCATCCCCAGAGCCTCCCTAAAGTGAAAACGCTGCGAGATCGTCTTGAGGTCCAGCCCTTCAAGCTCGTGCTCTTCCTTTTCCCTTGCCAGATACTCTTGGTACTTCACCTCATAGTTAAGCCAAAAACTGGCCGGCACATCTGGCATGAGCTTTTCGAGCTTCAAGGCCATTTCCTCAGTGAGCCTCGTCTTGCCATTGAGCATCTTGGAGAGGTGCCTCTCGCTGACGCCGATGCGCTTTGAGACTTCCTTCTGGGTTAGACCGCGCGAATCCAAGTACTCCTTGATGACTTCGCCGGGTGCAACGATAAATCCACTCACATTACTCACCTCTCTCATCGCTCGTGGTAGTCCGTTATGTCCTCGATACGAATTGCCGTAATTGTCGACAGGTCCTCCTGGTCATAGTCACCGATTGGCCTGATCACCAACCGCTTGTTTCTGCTCACATCGATACCCCAGCATCCCTCCAGGTTGCCCGTGAGCTTGTGCCGTCGGGGTGGCGGTAGATGCGTTATCTCGCTGAGGTTCGAAGCAACGCGCAGGTCAGACATGCGACGAGTGAGCGTCTTGGCTATGTCCCCGTGCTTCCTAGCTATGAGGCGAGGGTCCTCCAGAACCTTCTTCATTGCATTGTTGGCGTATTCGATATCCATTGGCACCTCCTAGCGGAAGGATAACATGATTGACCTCATAGGTCAATTTATGAGATATGTCAGCACGTCGCCGATTGCAAAGGGCGGTGTCTGCTATGGACGAGTTCTCTTATGGAACGCTCAAATACGATGCCTACATCCCGCGCATCCTCGACCGCCACGTCGCCTTCGCGCTTGAGGACTTTGGCGGGGTAAATATCAGAGGACCGAAGTATTGCGGCAAGACGTGGACCGGGTACGCGTTCGCGAACTCGGCAACCGTCGCCATGAGCTCCGAGGGCGCAACGCCAAGCCGGGACATGATAGAGGCGGCACCCGAGCTCGCCTTGCGAGGCGCCTCTCCGCACCTCATCGATGAATGGCAGGAGGTGCCGCAGCTATGGGACATGGTGCGTGCGGCTATCGACGCCAGTGGCAAGGAGCGTACCTTCGTCCTCACTGGCTCCTCGACTCCTCGCGAGCAGAGGCCCGCACACAGCGGCATCGGCCGCATCGAGCGACTGCACATGAGGCCGATGACACTACTTGAGTCGGGTACGTCGTCGGGCGAGGTGTCCATACGGGCGCTGTTCGCCGGCAAGAGCCCGCAGGCAATGGCGCCCAAGATGGACGCCGAGAAGCTCGCCGGTCTCGTCGTGCGCGGTGGATGGCCGGGCAACCTCTCGACACCGGGCACTCGCGCAGACAGACTCGCGCGTAATTACGTCGAGTTGTTCCTCGGGGAGGACATGCACAAGATCGACAGCGTGCGGCGCGACCCCGCGAAGATGCGCCGGCTTATGCTGTCCTACGCACGCAACGCCGAGCAGGCGGCGACACCGAAGACCCTCATCCGCGACATGACGGCGGAGCCTGGCGCCAAGCCACTGGCCAAGGAGACGGTGGATGACTACACGTCCGTGCTCGAGGACACGTTCATTCTCGAAGAAATCGGCCCCTGGGCGCCTCAACTGCGCTCCCCTTTGCGCATAAGCAAGAAGCCCAAGTACCATTTCGTTGACCCCTCCATCCCGGCCGCCCTGCTGAGGCTGACACCCGGGAAGCTACTCGGCGACTTCGAGACGTTCGGATTTTTGTTCGAGTCACTGTGCATGCGCGACCTCCTTGTCTACGCGCAGTCGCAGGACGGCGACGTATACTTCTATAGAGACCGCGACGACCTGGAGGTGGACGCCATCATAGAGGCGGCGGACGGAGCCTGGGCAGGCATTGAGGTGAAGATCGGCCACAACCAAGCGGAGAAGGCAGCGGCGAACCTGCTGCGCCTCTCGGACAAGATCAGACGCGCGGGAGGGAGGCCCCCCGCGTTCCTGCTGGTGCTGGAAGGCCTAGGCGACTACGCCTACCGTCGCACCGACGGAGTGTACGTGGCGCCCATTGCAGTCCTTGCCCCATAGATCTGCAAAAGCCCACCCATCGGCACTTTGCGGGAGGATGCTGGCAAGCTCGTGGGTTGAGCTTGTGAGAAGCCTGCGCGTGCCCATTGTCACCAGCAAGCGCGTCAGGGGTCGCCGGCAGGCACGTCAGGAGGGCGTCGCCTCCTGCGCCTTGAGGGTCGCGAGCAGCTCCGCCAGGCCACCGCAGCTCTCGCCTATGCTCGACGAGCAGACGGTGCCCTCCTTGGGCCCGTCCAGCTCGGCCTCGACCCGCGCGCGGTGGCTCGCACACTCGCCGGAGGCCATCATGAGGAAGATCTCGGTCGTGACCTGCGCGTCATAGAGGGCGCGGTGCGCGGAGAGCCTGTCGTTGGCGATGCCGCACCAGTCTGCGGCCCTGCCGAGAGACACGCACCCCTTGCCCATGCCCATGAGGCGGGGGTAGATCCTCTGGATGTCCAGCCACCTCGTGGGGAGGGAGGGCTCGATACCCTTGACGGCGCACTCTTTGGCGATCTGCCTGCGGTCGGTGTCGCTCCACGTGACGATGCGGACCCTGCCGGCCCCCATCCACTCGCCGAGGGCCCCCAGCACCTCGCCGAGCGGCCGGGCGTACGCCACGTCCTCGCTGCCGATGCCAGTCATCCTGCGGACGTTCCCAGAGACGCCCGGGGCGAGGGTGGGCCTGACCATGTGGCTGAACTCCCCTGCGACGGTGCCGCCGGCATCCACCTTCACGGCACCGACCTCTATGATCTCGGTGGTGAGGCCGCCTTTTCTCCGCTTTTTGGGCACGTAGGTGAACTCCAGGTCGATAATGACGTTGCAGTCGTACAAAGCGCTCACGGTCTCCCCCTCCCTCGTGTCCGGCATGCGACGCTGGTGATGCGCCAGGCACCGGTATCTCTCATCACCTGGACACAGTGTGTCCATCGCCGGTGCCCGCCATTCAGACAAGGGGAGACTCGTTCGCACAAAGTAACATTGCCCCTCGCGGCCTTTGGCGAGGCGCGCGACATGACGAGGTCGGCCCCGTGAGCTGCCCTGCCGCCAGGCCACAGGGCCGTCACGCGATCACTGCGATGTCCGGGGCCTTCGGCCGGTTGAGGTCTGCTCAGGCGCGGAGCCATGACGCACCCCACCTCGCCGCCGTCGCGAGTGCACTCGATGATCTGCCCATCGGCGCTCTTATCCCAGCGGCTGGGCCGGTGCGAGCATAGAGTGCGGTCTCCTGCTCAGGGCGCAAAATGGTCCTCTCTTCCGCACACGGCAAACACAGCTCGCAGCTGATCCAGAAAGCGCTTTGCGATAGGAGTGAGGGTCTGGCGCCTGCCCCAGGCCAGGCAGAGCGGAACCTCCAGCGCCGGTGAAAGCGGTCGGAACACGAGCCCGCTTTCCGATGAAGTGTCGACCAGCCCGTCGAGCGCCAGGAGGTACCCCAGGCCCTCCTTGACGAACACTGAGCCGTTATAGGCAAGTCAAAAGGAGCCCTCGAGGCGGAACTCCCCGAATCTCTCCTTTGCCCACGGGCGGATATCGCCCTCCCAGCTCTGCTCGGAGCAAAACAGCGGCAGCCCGACCAGATCGCCCACACGAATGCCCCCGCGCCCAGCAAGGCAATCATCTTTCCTCATCACCAGCCCAAAGTAATCCGCCTCAGGAAAGAGGAGGTGCTCATACTTCCTCTCATTCGGAAGCCCACACAGAACGGAGAAGTCCAAAAGCCCCTTGTCCAGCCCCGGTACGTGGCCTCCCCTGACATCAACACGGAAGACTTCCAGGCGGCCGTCGATTTCCTGTCTGTGCAGGACCGTGTCGACCCAGGGCGCATCGGCATCTGCGGTATCTGCGGATGGGGCGGCATGGCGCTCAATACGGCTGCCCTTGACACGAGGGTCAAGGCGACAGTCGCATCCACAATGTACGACATGACCCGCGTCAACGCGAACGGCTATTTTAACTCGGAAGACAGCGAGGAGGCCCGCCACCAGAAGAAGGTGGCGCTGAACGCGCAGAGAACCACAGACTACAGGGCCAAAAGCTACGCGCTGGGAGGGGGCGTGGTTGATCCGCTCCCAGACGACGCACCCTTCTTCGTAAGGGACTACTACGACTACTACAAGACGCGGCGCGGGTATCACATGCAAGGTCACTCAACTCCAACGGCGGCTGGAACATCACTGGCTGCATGTCCTTCATCAACCAGCCGATCCTGAAATACAGCAACGAGATCTGCAGCGCGATATTGGTTGTGGCCGGCGAGAAGGCGCACTCACGGTACTTCAGCGAGGACGCGTTTGCCAACATGACGAGGGGAAGCGACCACACCCAGAACAAGGAGCTGGTGATCGTTCCGGGCGCGGTGCACACCGACCTCTACGACGGGGGCGGGAAGGACGCCATCCCGTTCGACAAGATCGCGGCATTCTTCGAGAGGCAGCTGAGGTGAGACGACGTACCGAACTCGCGATGGCTCTTCTGCTGTACCTTGGGTGCATTTGTATACACTATTGAGCCGTGGGCGGCCCCGGGGGGCCGCGATAGTGTACACAGATGGGAGGATTGAGTCTCTCCGCGTCGATTTGGGGCGTTTGTGTACACTGTTGCGTCGCGGGCGGCCCCGCGTGGCCGCGATAGTGTACACAGATGGGAGGATTGGGCCTCTCTGCGCCGAATTGGGGCGTTTGTGTACACTGTTGGGCTGCGGGCGACCCGTGGTGCGCGACGATGGGAGACCGGCATAATATCCAAGCACACCAGCCGAGAGACTCGCTACGCCAGCATCGCCGTCAAGGCAACAAACAATGCGCTCGCTGCGATCAGGCCGAGGATGATGGCCCAGGCGGCGGGATGGGCGAGGTTCATCGTCCAGCCGATGCCGAAGCGCTTGGGCAGAAACAAGCTCGCGTCATCGCGATTGAGGTAGAGGATACCGAGCTTCCAATGCTCGTCGTCGTCCCTGAGCAGCGGGGCCTCCCTCCTCATGCGACCGAACACGCGCGAGCCCCCCTGCCCGTACACAAACGTCAGGACGACCATGCCCATGAGCACCGGAACGCAGCAGACGGCAAGGAGGGCACCCGCCTGGGCAAGTCCCAAAAGGCCCGCTGCGGAGAGCGTAAGCAGAATGCCCGTGGCGGCATCGGTGAGGATGCCCGTTACGAGCACAAAGATGCTCTGCGCACGAGCGAACAGGCCAAAGGAGAGTGCCGAGGTGGCGGGCGCGGCAGGATCGACCGGGCGTTTTGAGCGCAGGATGGCCCAGTGGACGAGCGTGAGGCCAAACGCCATGAACGCCTCTGTCGCCACAGGGAGACCAACGGCGCTCGCGAGCGTCTTGGGCACATAGCGGTCCACGTTACCGGCAAGATCGGCGTGCAGGGGAATCATGTCGGGCATATGGGGGAAGAGCGCCAGGCCAAGCACGATGGTCCCGAGGATCACGGGCAGGTACAGCAGGCTCCAGGCGAGCGGTATAGCACGAGGAACGTCCTCTTCTGCCAGGACGGCGGCGGAGATGCAGCGCGTCGCCTGCCAGCCCTCGCTTCTCTTGAGGGCAAGGACCCGCCTGCGGCAGCACAACATGAGGACAAAGGACGCGGCGACGGGAACCAAGGGAACGACGCCGAGCAGACAGGTGAGGATGGTTGAGGCATCGCCACCACCTGGCCGGGGACCACCGGCGGTATCCTCCCTGAGGAGGGTCCCTCCCAGCACGCAGGCAACGACCGAGAGCGCCGTCACGCTGCTGAGAGGGTCCCCGACAGGATCGCCACAGCGAGTGTATTCACGGCGAGCATGGCGATCGCATAGCACCTCCTGAGCCCCCTGATGCGCGGGTCATCCTGCGCCTGGACGGGCACGGTGACGGCAAAGCTGTCATCTTGGCGCATGAGGTAGGGTGTGGAGGCGAGACACGCCCCGGTCGCGAGGATGGTGGCAGACAGCGTGACGATGGTGACGACGTAGGACTCCATGGCTCATGCCTCCTGCGTGGTCTGAGCATCAACGAGGCCCTCCGGCCCCGACGACGACTCCTTGACTCGGCGCCGCCCGTCAGCGTCGAGTCCCAAGACGCGCACGTCGCGCGCAACCCCCGCAGCGTCGGTATCGGCGAAGGCGCGAGCCGCCTGGCGTTGCGCCACCACGACGAACTCCCGCTCCGTCCCGCCCCGCGCGCAGTGCTCGAGCGCCAGGCGATAGAGGGCTCCGGCCATCTTGTCGGCACTGGCCACAATCCTCTCAGGAGTGGCATCCTGCTGAAAGTCGGCGACACAGGCACCCGCACGGCCGCGCATAAGCAGGTGCCCCTCGTCGCGCAAGAGGGCATATGCCTTGTGCACAGTGTGCAGGTTCACCCCCAGGTCGCTCGCGAGCGCCCGCACGCTGGGAAGCCCGTCTCCGGGCCTCAGTTCGCCTCTCGCTATGGCGGCCACTACCTGATCGCGAATCTGCTGGTAGATGGGACTGGAAGAGGCCTGATCGACATACAGCACCATATGACGTCCTCCTGACTTCTCCCTTCCTTTCCGTCTCTCTCCCCGCCTGTCACGGGCCTAGCGATCGGCAAGCGACGTCCTCTCTGCACTCCTCTTGAGCAGCGCGGCCACGACAAGGACGACCAGCGCCCAGGCGACCCCAACGCCGACACCCCCTGCCCCGAGCGTCAGCGTGCCTCCCGCCAGCACCACCGCCATGCCAACCCCGACCGTGATGAGCACACTCGTCGAGCGCTTCACGGGCTCGTACTCGCTCGACCAGTCGAAGCGAGGTCTCTTCACGTCCACGAACACCCCGAGGCACGAGCTGATCGCGCCGCCCGACAGGGGCGCGACAACGCACAGGAGAGCCTCAAGCGGACCACGGGCAAAGCAAAAGGCGACGACAAGGCCAGCCACCAGAGAGACCGCACAGGTAAGCGCGAGGTTGAGCGCCATCTTCGAGCGCACGATGATCGCGTCCGCGACGGGGGCGGTCTGCATGACCCAGCGAGAGCTCCCCTCGAGGGACACCGACGAGGCGCTGATGGACGTCATGGCCGTGCAAAAGGCGAGCGCCCAGGGAAGCATGAGCGTCGCTACCTTGGCGAGCTCCTCTCCCCCGGACTTGGACACGCCCATCGTGCCGGCCACGGCGCCAGGTCCGAGCACAGCCGCCACGATCGCGATGATGATCGTCAGCGCCGGGCCGACTGCGGTGTTGACAAAGTAGATGGGCGTCCCCACCCACAGACGCAGCTCCTTGAGCGTAAGGGCGACAAGAGGCGTTCGGGGCGCGTGCGCGAGGTCCCGTGTGTACCTTGAACTTGCGAGCCCGAAGCGCGCGGCGGCGCCCGACGAGAGGAGCGCGTTCATGCCCAAAAGCTCATGCGTGAGCACGCCAAGCGCCACCCACGCGAGGACGACGGAGCCTCCCACGTACAGGCAGAACATCACTGCATCGCCCGCAAGAGCCTTGGCCGCCCACGCGGCAGGTGGCCAGACAAGCCCCATGGCACGTCCCATGGCACGTCCAAGCGTCGCGAAGGCCTCCCCGCCCATGACGGTGGAGTCACCTGCCTGACGCGAGGCGGCCGAGATCCCAATGACCAGCGCCACCGTCGCCAACGCACCCAAAGCGCTGAACACTCCCTTGGCAAAGGGCGTGCGAGAGGCAACCCAGGCCACGCAAAACGAGAGCGCAAGGGCAAGAGCTATGGGGACAAGAGGTGCGAGAACGAGCACGACCGCTGCCACCGCGACGGTAGAGGCAGGCGCGCCCACCGCCGCGATGTACCTCTCCATGATGGGCGCTCCCATGACCAGCGAGGTCGCAAGGCCCATGCCGTAGAGCGGAGCCACGCGGGAGACGACCACCTGCCAGAGAGGCACAGGCATTGTCACCACCAGGTCGAAGTCCTTGAAGCCAAAGAGCAGGCCGTTCGCCTTGATGAAGGTAGTGACGGCACAGCCGAGGGACACCGTCGCCACGGCGATGCTCGGCAGGGCGTCGGCCGCGCCGATGTGTACCAGCGCTGAGGCGACCGACCACGCATTGGTGACGATAAGGACGGCGAGCAGGATGACTCCGAGCACCGAGATCACGAGACGTCCCCTCTCGCGGGCATCGCGCGAATGCAGGAGGCGCCCTATACCGAACGCCCCATAGACCTGGACCTTCACGAGCGCCGCGAGGCTACCCATTGCGCACCTCCCTCGCAAGCTCCAAGAACACCTGCTCGAGGCTCTCGTCGCCTCGCACCTCCTCAGTCGGCCCAACGCGCACGATCCTGCCGCGTCTGATGATGGCTACCTCGTCGCAGAGCTTCTCGACCGTGTCGAGCACATGGCTCGAGAGGAAGATAGCCCCGCCGCGCGCGACGAACTCTTGCATCATCGTCCTTAGCTCGTAGGCCGCCTCGGGGTCGAGGCCGACGAAGGGCTCGTCGAGCACGAGCAGACGTGGGTCGTGCAAGAACGCGCCGACAAGCACGAGCTTCTGCCTCATACCGTGCGAGTACGCAGAGACGAGCTCGCCGAGACGCCCGTCGATGCCGAGGCGACCAGCATAGTGAGCGATGCGCTCGCGACGCTCCTGTACGCCCACTCCAAAGAGGTCGGCCACGTAGTTGAGGTACTGGCTCCCGGTGAGGAAGCCGTAGACGTCGGGATTGTCGGGCACGTAGGCAACCACGCGCTTGCAGGCGACGGGATCGCTGCGCACCGACCTGCCACAAATACGGATGTCACCCTCGTTAAAGGCGAGCGCCCCCACTATGGAGCGGATGAGCGTCGTCTTGCCCGCCCCGTTGTGGCCGACAAAGCCAAAGACGCTGCCTGCACCCACGGACAGCGAGACGCCGTCAACAGCCCGCCTACCACCATAGCTCTTGGCGTACCTGTCCACGACGAGGATGGGCTGTTCCCCACCGGCCCACCCGGCTGTCGCATATCTACTATCACCATTCTGCGTTGCTCCCATCGTACCTCCTGTTCTATAACGAATAGAACAACGGTCATAGGGTAGCACAACCGAGCCCACATGCGTTCAAGGCAAGTGCGCAGTGACCAACATGGGCAAAGGGCTGCGGGCACCCAACGCCGTCTGGCAGGTAACGGAGGGGTTACAGACGGGTGCCGATGGGACTGTCCGAGACGGACCACATGGCCCTACAGAGCTTCGTGTAGAGTACGACAGAAGCGACAAGGTCGGTAACGAAGAGCAGGTGCAGCACGATGAGACTGATCATCGTGCCATGCTCGATAGCACCCTCCCTCTGCGCCCTCACCGCCGCAGCGATGCAGTACGACGACGTGGCAAGCAGCGGTGCGAAACCGACTGCGGCCATAACGGCAACCTGAAGGGGAATGAAGATGAAAAGCCCGGGCACCACCGCCAGCCCAATGGAGATGAGCGCACCACCAAAAAACCCGAACAGGTAGAACGGTATCATACAGATCTTGAGCACCATGCCCCAGAGCGCCAGACCAGACGCACTTCCTTCGTTTCGGCCCAGGTAGGCGTTGACCATGTTCGCGACACTGACAAGTAGCAACGCCCCAGCCCACACACCCAGTGCCCCTAGGGTCCAGTCGGGCAAAAGCCCACTGTCTTCACCAGCGGCCTGAACCGAAGAGAGCACAAGTACGCTGCTGTAGACCACCACGAGCAGGGCGAGCGATAGGACGGCTCTCACGACCTTGGGCATGGCACCTCCTGACGATGCGAGCCGACCGCAACGCGACCGGCGCGATTCCCACGACATCATCATTATAGTGGCACGCAGGTGTCGCGCCTGTGACATATGCCACGATGCGCGGCCACGAGTGGACTACATCACGCTAGCGGGTCGCCTCAAGCCTCTCGACCTGGGTTGCGTCGATTTTTGGTGAGACCCAAGGTGCAGAGTGCGGTTTTACGTGAGGGTCCGCAGCCAGAGTGCGGTTTTACGTGAGCCACCGGGTGCAGAGTGCGGTTTTCCGTGAGGTCCAACGCACAGAGTGCGCTTTTCCGTAGAATGCGCTTTTCCTCACCTGGGCAAATGTCGAGCCAGCTCACGGAAAAGCGCAGTCTACGGTTGTGGCGTCACCAAAAAGCACACTCTGCGGCCGCATCTCACCAAAAGGCACATTCTGTATGCGGGCAGTCACACACAATGCGTCTTGCCGTGAGGCGCGATCGCAGAATGTGGTTTTACGTGAGGTCCAACGCACAGAGTGCGGTTTTACTTGAGCCACCGAGCGCAGAGTGCGGTTTTCCGTGAGGAGTTGCAACCATACTAGCGTGCGGGAGGTTGGGTGTCACCGTCTGCGTCACCCGCACCACCTACGTCACCCGCACCCTCCCCCTCCCGCGCGTCCCGCTTCGAACGAGGCGTATCGATGTCGACCCCTGCGGCCCTCATGATCGCTCTCACGTTCATTTTGGCCCGGCTCACGACCAAGTACAGGATGAGACTCGCCAGCACCGAGACGACAAGGACAGCAACACCGACGACTAGGGCCCAGGCGGGCCCGTCCCGATAGGCCTGCCAGTAGGCGAGAAGGGCACCGACGGCTACGAGGGAGTAGGCGATGCGCTTCCACGCCTCCAAGCGCATGATGGCACGCACCTGCAGGTCCGCCTCCTTGATAAGGGCCTCCCTTCTCGCGGGGAGAGAGGCGCCACGTCCCTTGGACGTCGCCTCCTCCTCGTGTGACCCAGCCTCTGTGCTCCTCATGTGCGCGACCACCGCCTCTGTCCTCATGGATGCCTCCGAACGCCCTCAAAAGGAGCGGGGCCGGACCTGTGAGCCGACCCCGCCCTGTATCTAGCGTCTCTCCGCGTCTGCCCGACCGCGAATCCCAAGGCCACTACTACAGCTGCGCCCACGGTCGGCGCAGCTGGCACCGGCGGACACGACTGGTGCGGACGGACGCAGCCGGTGCGAGCAGGCATTACCCTCCGTAGCTCAAACCCGGGTTGAAGAAGCCGACGAGCACACCCACGAGGGCCACGCCGACGAGGATGAGCATGACGGGGATGACACCTATCTTCTTCTTGGTCATGAGCCACCAGCACAGGTACACGAACAGGAAGTTGAGCAGCTTGGGATAGATGCCCGAGCCAAAGACGTTAAGCGTGACTCCCTGCTCCCCCGCAGCCTCGAGCGCCTGCTGCGTGACGGTCGAGTTGCTCGACCACAGCACGCCGTCAAACGAGCCCAGGCCTGGAAGCTGCAGTGCGGTAGAGATGGAGATCCACGTCGCGGCAACGGCGCCGATGACCATCGTGCCGACCATGACGATGGCACTGCGCAGCGCCTGAGACTCGGGGCCGACCAAGGCCTGCACGGCGGAGCCGCCAAGCTCGTAGCCTCGGTTGTAGGCGAGCTTCATGCCAAAGTACATGAGGAGGTTCCAGGCCACGATGTAGAAGAGGGGGCCGAGCACGGAGCCTCCGCTCGAGAGCCCAAGAGCGATACCCAGCAAGATGGGGATAAAGGTACCGACGACGATGGAGTCCCCGAGTCCGGCCAAGGGGCCCATCAGGCCGGCACGGATGCCGTTGATGGTCTCGGCATCGATGTGCTCGCCATTGGCGCGGGCCTCCTCCAGACCGGTCGTGAGCCCGATGACCATGGTGCCTATCTGGGGCTCGGTGTTGAAGAAGGTCGTGTAGGTGCTGAGGGCCTCTATCTTTTCCTCGTCCTTCTCGTAGAGGTCATCGACGATGGGAAGCATCGCAACCAGGTAGCCGAAGGTCTGCATGTGCGCCTGCGAGAAACAGGTGAGGTTGCCGTAAGACCAGTTCCTGAACGCCTTCTTGCGTGCCTTGGGGGAGATCTTCTTTGTCTCTGCCATGATTAGATGTCCTCCTCCTCTTCCTCGTCACTCACAGCTCCCGCAGCCGCCGCGACGGCGGGACGTGCGACCTTCGCCTGCTCTAT
>ERZ773073.386-NODE-386-length-23586-cov-5.731716_pt1 | contig 23586 bp, 15 predicted proteins | sample MGYA00580616_ERZ773073 | MGnify/ENA primary metagenome ERZ773073 (study PRJEB29015, sample SAMEA2737960) | human oral metagenome | biome: human oral; feature: human-associated habitat; material: dental | place: China | collected 2131 ...
GCTGCTGGGATTCGAGGTCGTCCAGCACGACGAGTAGAACGAGCGGATCGCGACGGCCGCTCAGGTGACGGTGATGGTGTAGGTGCGCGTGGCGTCGTTGCAGGTGATGCCGTCGGGTTCGCAGTTCCTGACCGTCATGGTCGTGGTTCCCGGGGAAACCCCGGTCAGGGTCAGCAACGCCTCTGCGGGGGCGTAACCGGGCATGGGGCTGGGGCCGTTCGTTTTTCCGGTGGGGCGGTTCTCGAATGAGCCGGTGACCACCGATTCATCGGCGCCGCTGGCCCTGTAACGGTAGGGAAGCGACAGGTTGACCTCGCCGAGGCCGATCGTCTGTGCCTCCCCCACCCGGAGGGTGATGTTCCGAGTCGTCTCGTCAACGGGGGTCGGTGTCGGCGGGTTCGGGAAGGGGCCGGTCGTCTGGAGCAGAAGCGACAACAGGACCTGGAACAGGAGAATCATGTCTCATCTTCTTCCGGGAGGCTGGGTCGGGAAACCGCGGCGGCCCACGTGGCCGTCAACCAGCACCAGCGACATCAGGTGTGGAAGACGTTGCCTCACATGAAAATGGTGACACCGGCGGGGGTCATGGAGTGAGCCCGACTGGCACATCGACGCATCTGGGCTTGTGGTTGACCGGTCGCGGTGGGGTGGGAAACCGTGTTCTTGCCCGATCGGCACCAAGTCTGGGCGGAAGTTAATTACGCAATATGATGACGACTTATTACGTTCCTCAGCTTGTAAGGTTTACCTAACTGACGAGTTGAGACGAGGTTGTCGATGACCGATCAGACGCTCGGCGTGCCGAGCCGATCCGGGGTGGCGATGACGCCACTGCAGCAGGCCTACACCGTGGGACGCATGCCCGAACTCCCGCTGGGCGGGGTGGAGTGCCTCACCTATCTCGAGTTCCGTGGGCGATGTCTCGACGCGGACCGACTGCAACGAGCAGTTGATCAGGTGCATCATCACGCAGCCCTGCGGTGCAGATTCGTGCTCGGGGACGAGGCATTGCTCGAAGACAGCCATGTGTCTGCGCCCCGGGTTGTGGTTTGCGATGTAGGGGTGGACCCGGACCGGGGAAGAGAGGAGATCCGCCACCGGCTCATGCATTCCACGATCGACATCGGCAAGGGTGCCAACTGGGGCGTTGCCCTCAGTACAGCGGGCGAAGGCGACCACGTACTGCATCTGGTTTTCTCGCTGGCTTCTATCGATGCCGCAGCAGTCGGGGTCATCCTGCATGAACTGGCGGTCCTCTACAGCGGGACCATTCCGGACCAGCACGAGCCCCTTGAAACGGTTGGGGCGGTCCGGGCCGCGCTGCAGGCGGCTGCCGGGACGCATCGTGTTTCCCGGCGCAGAAGTGACTCTCCACCGCTGCTGCCGGGCCCGGAACTCAGTGGCCTGCGTGAGATCGCCACTGATGACGTGGAGCTCACCACGCTCCGGCGTGGGATTTCGCAACATGAGTGGAAAGGACTTCTGTCCAGGGCCAAGGAGCACGGTGTTTCCCCTGCGGCTCTGGTCCTCACCGTGTACGAGGGGGCACTGCGCCGCTGGTCTGCCAACGACAACTTCTGCGTGACCCTGGCAGCCCTGGACATTCGCAGAACCGGTGACATCGTCGCAGACCGTACGGTGGCCTACGCGCACCGTGCCGTCGCCGCCGCTGGTTTTGAGCAGGAACTGCAGCTTGTCGCTGCGGATCTGCGCCGCCGGCTCGCTGAGAGCCGGGACGCGATGACGGAGATGCGGGATGCGCAAGCCGCTGGTTCGCCCGTCGCAGCATCCCGGTGCGTGTTCACCTACGCCACCGAGCTGACGATTTTCTCCCCACTGGTCCACGAGGTTCTGGGACGGCCGTGCATCTGGGGTCAGACACCGCAGAGCGCCATCGACTGCCGTCTGCTGCGGCTGGATGAGGACACCATTGACGTGGCCTTTGACGTCAGAACCGCCGCGATACCGCTTCACATCGCCGAGGCGATATTCGAACTGTTCATCCAGAACCTCGAGGAGGTTGTTGAGTCGGGGCGCCCCCACACTTATCTACCCCGTTCTCAGGTGAATGCTCGCGATTTATTGAACTCGACCCCGCCGACCGCACCACGGCTCATTCATGACGAATTCCGCGAGCAGGTCGCGAAACGGCCGGCATCGATTGCGATCGAAGAATCCCGTCGATACATGCACAACACACCCGATGAGGAATCCGGGTTGAGTTATGCGGAACTCGACCGTCGTGCTCTGGCGTTCGGAGGAAGAATCTCACGGCTGGTGCAACCGGGAGGTCTCGTCGCTGTGCAGCTCCCGCGCGGTGTCGACCAGGTCGTCGCGATTCTCGGCATCCTGTACGCGGGATGCGCCTATCTACCGATCGGTCCCGGGGCGCCACAGGCGAGACTCGAACGGATCCGGGAACGCAGCCAGTGGTCGCTCCTGGTCACCCCGGACTTCCTCGACGGCGAGGATGCGCCGCCGCTGGAGAGGCCCGTCCCGGTGAGCACGGATGATCTCGCCTATGTCATCTACACGTCGGGGTCGACCGGTGAACCCAAAGGAGTCGCGATCACGCACGCCGCGGCAGCCAACACAATCACGGACGTCAACACACGCAACCACATCGGTCCCGGCGATGTCATCCTCGGGGTGTCGGGCATCGACTTCGACCTGAGCGTCTATGACATCTTCGGCACCCTCAGCGCTGGAGGCCGCCTGGTCATGGTCGACGACTCCGAGACGCGGGACCCCTTCCGCTGGGGTGAGGTTGTTCGTCGTTCCGGGGCGACCATCTGGAACTCGGTGCCGATGCTTCTGGAAATGCTAACTGCCGCCAACGAGTCCCTGCCGAGCCTGCGCGCGTTCCTGATCTCTGGTGACAGGATTCCGTTGGACCTACCCGCCCGGTCGCGTGCCATGTCACCCGGCTCGGTTCTCGTCGCCATGGGAGGGGCCACCGAGGCGAGTATCTGGTCGAACGAGTTCATCGTCAACGACGCGACTGACCTGGGGGCAGACTGGCCGTCAATTCCCTATGGGAAACCACTGACCGGGCAGAAATATCGCGTGGTCGATGCGAACGGTCATGACAGGCCTGACGAGTGTGTGGGTGAACTCATGATCGGAGGGGCCGGACTGGCACGGGGGTACCACCGGGATCCCGAGCACACCTCGGCCGCATTCGTCGACGATGCGGATGGACAGCGCTGGTACCGGACCGGTGACCTGGGCATGTGGCGTGACGGGCTGCTCTTCATCGTCGGACGCAAGGACACGCAGGTGAAGATCCGTGGGCACAGGATCGAATGCGGTGAGGTGGAAGCCCGCCTCTGCGAGCATCCTGGTGTCGACGTGGCTGCGGTGGTGCCGATCCGTGACCGGTCGGCCCTGGGAGCGCTGTACGTTCCTGTCGATCACCGTCACCCCCCGGAGTTCTCGGAACTGTCCTCCTACCTCGCATCGCATCTTCCCTGGTACATGGTCCCCGCCGTGTTCCGTCCGGCCGACGAACTTCCCGTGACCGCGAACGGCAAGGTCGACCGTGCTGTCACCGCGTCCCTGGTTGAGCAGGGGCAGGAAGAACGTCCCACAACCGGGCACACCGATGACTCCGTCCAGTCGGTGGTCGCGGACTCCTGGGAACATGTGCTGGGATGTCCGGTTGATGCGGGCAGCAACTTCTTTGCCCTGGGGGGTAACTCGCTGGCGGCCACCCGGATGTGTGCTCAGCTGCGTGAAACCGGGCTACGGGCTGAACTTTCGAATCTCTTCCGTGCCCCTGTTCTCGCCGCCTTTGCCGATACCTGTCGGCAGGACGCGGAGAACGATACGTCCTCCGCGATAGAGACCACGCCGGCGCATCGCCCCGACTGGCGCGACAGCGCAGCGGCTCAAGGCGTATCGCTGTCCTCCCTCGGATTCACCGAGTGGTGTCGCTGGGTGTGGCGGCACGAGCTCAGCATGCGTGATGACTCAGTGACCATCACCGATGACGCGGATTTCTTTGCGCTCGGAGGCGACAGCCTCACCGGGGCCAGGGTCTGCTCCGCCCTCCGGGCTTCAGGAGTTGACGCATCCGTGGCGACACTCTTCCGGTATCCCAAGTTCGATGAATTCCAGCGCAATTGCACGCTGAGGGAAACCGAGGACGAGTCCGTCCCCGAACCGGATCTGGAGGATGAGGATGCCTTCGACCTGACCCCTCTGCAATTGGCCTACGCCCTCGGGTCTGACGGGATTCCCGGGGTGGTTCGCACCAGCCCCTGCGTTGCGGTGATTGTCGCGAGCGACGATCCCACGACAACCACCCGCTGGGAACAGGCGCTCCGCGAGGTCGTGGCGCGTCATGAGGCGTTGCGCCTTGTGCGCTGCGAGGACTGGCGGCAGCGTGTGGTTGGCTCCGCCGTTCCAGAGTTCGCTGAAATTCCCTTCCCCCTCACGGACGCACAGTTCCGGGACCTCCTGTGCCGCACCAGCGTCGATGCCGGGTCCGCGCCTGCCGTGCGGGGGTTCGTCCGACGGAACCGCCCGGATGAGCTCGGGCTCGTCTTCAACTATCTCGCCCTCGACTCGCTGAGTGTCGCAGCAGTTCTGCGTGACCTTGCCGCGATCGCCATTGGCGACGTCGACGCAGTGGGTCCGGCCCAGGACATCGGTGCGTTCCGACGGTATGCCCTCGCGCAGAACCAGGCGTCAACCGAGGCCACCATCCCAGCGCCAACCGTTCCGCGCATCCCGGCAGGGGAGATTCCCAAGTCCGAGGTTGTTTTCGGCTCCCGCGGTCATGTGCTCGATGCCGCGACCGTTCGGAAACTGCGAGGCGTTGCGCGCAGGTACGGTGTCACGTTGAACAGCGTTTTCTTGCGTGCCTACGGCACTGCTCTGGCTGTTGCGACCGGTCAACAGAGGGTCACCGTCAACATTCCCGCGGCCAGCCGTCCGGCTGATGCGCCGGAAGCTCTCGGGCAGTTCAGTGATCTCGCGCTGTGCGAGTGCGGATCCGACATGGACCTCCGCGAGATCCACGCCCAGTTGGGCAGGGCGATTGCCCATGCTGGGATGGTCGCTGTCGGTGCCAGTACCCAACGTCAACGCTATCCCGTCGTGTTCACCAGCCTGCTGGGCTCGCCCTTGGCGGAGGATCTCGCAGGAGGCGCCGTGCGAACCACGTGGACGCACACCCGTACACCGGCTGTGCTCATCGACTGTCAGGTCATGCCCACGCAGCAGAACGGGATCGAGCTGCGGTGGGACCATCCGCATCAGGTGATCTCCGAGAACTTCATCGAAATGGCATTCACCGATTTCATCGGACGCGTGCTCGCCATGGCGGATGACGACGAAAAGGGGGCGGAGACCGCATGAAGCTGATCACGCCGCTGCTCACCGGCCCACGAACCGGCCGCACCATCATCTTCTTCCCGCACGCAGGAGGCTCCCCCCGATTCTTCACGCACCTCGCTGCGGCCATGCCACAACACCAGGTGCTCGGGGTCACCTATCCCGGACGAGACCATCTCGTCGACGCCACGCCGGTCACCGACATTGCCCGTCTCAGCGCCCTTGTGGCGGACGAGCTAATGGCGCAGTACAGCATCGACGACACACCCCTGATCCTGGCTGGCCACTCGCTCGGTGCCTTCGTCGCCTACGAAACCGCCGCCGCGCTGAGCGCCCTTGCCGCTTCGCCACGAACGATCGTCGTCGTCTCCGGGCAGAACCCACCACTTCCGCACCGTCTCGCACGTTCAATGATGCCGGGAAACGGAACCGACGATGACATCGTCGCCGATGTACTCCGCCAGAATCCGGACTCGGCCCCGATCTGGGAGAATCCGGAACTTCGATCGTTCTTCCTCCCAGCCGTCCGGTCCGATTACGAAATGCTCAGCACCTACCGCCCCAGCCGGATCCGTGTCGAGGAGGTACGGGTGATTGTTGGTGACCAGGACACCGAGGTCGATGCGTCCCTGATGCCCGAGTGGCAGGAGGTGTCCCGCAGGGACATCGAGGTCGTGGTTGCCCGCGGTGGGCACTTCTACCTGGCCAGTCCCGATGTCCAGCTCGCCCATGAGCTGCTCCGCATCACCACTCTCACCTCGACGGAAGGAGCGTGACCCCATGACCGAGCATCACATCATGCAAAACGGTGAGCAACGACAGGACGAAATGTGCATAGCCGACGAGGCAACGACTGGAACGCTCGAAGAATTGGCTCAGCCGCTGGGACGCTCCGTCCTCTCGGTTGCCGCTGTCATCGTGGCTCGTGCGCTCACGGCCGTCGGCGACATCAATGGTCCGGTTGCCCGGAGACGGGGATCGCGGACGTTGGTGCAGCTCGCACCATCCGACCATGACTCCTCGTTCCTCGCGCAGCTGCTCGAGACGAACCTCGAAAGTGACCTGCGTACCCAGGACATTGCCGACGAACATGTCGTCGAGCTGGGGGATGACCAGGCCGTGCATCTGCCCTGGTTCATCAGGTTCCGGGGCCATTCGATCGCGCTGGGACTCAGCGATGAGCACATCGAGGGACGCGACATCGGTTATTTTCCAGCTGTGGCTGGCCTGGCTCGGCATTTCCTGCGGTATCTGGCCGAACCGGGAATGTCCTCGCGGTGGACAGACCCGTTGCCGAGTGATCTTGATGGTCTCGGTGCCGACAAGGCTTCAACTGCTCCCGACGATCTTCGAGCGCGGTGGCAGGAAAGACGGGAGCAGGAGGAAACAGCGGCCATCGCTCTTCTGAAGCAGTGGCTGCGTCTAGAGGAACTACCTGGTGAAGGGGTGCGTCCGGAACAGTGGTGGACGCAGCTGCAGATGGCCCCAGAGGTCCATGGCCTGCTCGCCACCTGGTGTCGTTGGCTGGAAGACCGGGGGATCCTGACGGTTGGCGAAGGCCTCCTCAGGGCTGAGGAGAAGGTCCATTCCGTTTCCGGAACGGGAACGCATTCCTGGGAACAACCGGTCAAGGACATGGTCGCGACACTCACCCTGCACGCGCCACTCGTACGTCGGGTGCTCACCGGGGAGGTGCCCTCGACCGACCTCCTGACCGTTCCCGGTCTGCGGCCCGGTCGTATCGCTGCCGCGGAACCCGGTCTGATGCCGGTCTGGCAGCGGATGGGTGACCTGCTACTCGACCGGGCCAGTCGACTTCCACGGTCTCTGGAAGTGGCCGACCTCGGTGGGGCGAGCCGGGAGAACTCTCACCTGGACACCGTCCTGGACCGGGCCGGTGCCGCCGTCACCGTCCTCCAGGCGGGCCGTCCATATGCCGGGGATGCATCGTTTGATGTGGTGCTCGCCGTAGGCAGTCTGCACCGATGGGCGGATCCGCAGGATGCCGTGGGAACGGCAGCGGCGTTGCTGCGGCCCGGGGGAGTCCTGATCGCGGTGGAGAACACCGAGCTCTCGCCCCTGGGGCTGCTGATCGCAGGTCTGCTGGAGAATGGTTTCACCGACGCCACCGGTGAACCGATCGATGAACCCACCCGGGACGAGGCCACGTGGCGACGGTTGCTCAACGCCGCCGGCCTACTGCTGGTCGAGAGCACGCCGGTCGGTCCCACGCCGGCTGTGCTGATCTATGCCGAGCGCGGTCTGGATGGCTCCCCTCAACGGACGCGGCCACAAGACCTGAACAACCAGGCCGGACCGATCCGCTCCGGAACTGAGAGCGAGGTTGCTCTGTTCTGGTCCCAGCTGCTCCAAACAGCCCCGCGGGACCGCTCGGACAGTTTCTTCGAACTGGGAGGGGACAGTCTGCGGGCGACCAAGTTCATTGCGGCCGTTCAGCGACGCTACGGCATCACCATCGCGATGCGGGAGCTCTTCGCCCGTCCCATGCTGGCTGCCGTCGCGCAACGGATTGATGCAGCCATCTCCACGGCAGGAGAGGACACACAGGAAGAAGGAATGCTGTGAACCACATTGGTATTGGGATTCTCGGCGCCAGCGGCGATATCGGCCAGCACATCGCTGAAGCTCTGCTGCGGACCCCCGTCGATCCTGAACGGGCGACGGAATTCAGGCTCGCGGCGCGGCGACCCGAAGCGATCCAGGCGCCAGTTGGGGCATCCAAGGCTGCTTCTCGGGCGCGAATCACGACGTGTGCCTGTGACGTGCGGGACCAGGACTCCCTCGCACGTCTCGCCGACGGCCTCGACGTCGTCGTCGACGCGACCGGCCCCTCGCACGACCGGGCCTTGACCACGGCGTCAACCGTGCTGGCCGCTGGAGCGAGTTATGTCGATGTCGGTGGACCGGCTGATGTCCGTGCCCTCCAGGAGGCCAGCGCCGTGGAACAGGTCGCCTTGTTCCACGCCGGCGCTCTGCCAGGCGCCTCCGGGATCCTGCCACGATGGCTCCTGGGCCGGAACCCACGAGCCCGGACGCTGACGGTTTTCATCGGAGGCCGTGGAGTCTTCACACGAACAGGCGCGGAGGATTACCTGGCAGGTCTGAAGTACGGAGATGTCGAGCCCCTGGCGGCGTGGCGGGACGGCCGAAGGGTCTCCCAAGGGGCGCAACGACAGGAAAACGTGATCATCGATGGATTCCCCGACCCTGTTTCCCTGTTTCCCTATCTCGATTCCGATGCCGAGGCCATCGCCCGTGAATCGGGATTGAAGGACGGCACGTGGTACAGCGCCATGGTCGGTCAGGGCATCATGGATCTGCTCATGCTTGCCATCGGTATGGGCCTGGAGACAGGCAGCTCCTGGCTTCACGATGCGAGCGTCGCCAAGGCGGCCGGTCGCCGTCCCTACGTGGTGCTCATCGCCGAGACCGAGACTGAAAAGATCATGCTCCGTGCTCCGAGCGAGGGGGTGCTCTCGGCCGAGGTCGCCGCGGCCGCCACCCGAGAGGTCCTCTCCGGACGCGTTCCTGCTGGCCGCGGCTGTGCAGCAGCTGTCCTGGACCCCGACCGTGTCCTGACTACGCTGATGGCCCCGGAAACAGCCTGCACATTCGTCACCACACAGGACGTGACGACAGACGTCATGGAAGAAGGTGCGCTGTGACCATCACGGAGTTTCATCCGATCCGGAAGGTAGTGGTTGTCGGCTCCACGTTCGGGCAGCTGTACCTGGAAGCACTCCGCCGCTGCCGCCCGGGAATCACCGTCACCGGTCTTCTCTCCCGGGGCAGCGAACGGTCACGGAGAATCGCCGAGGCCCACGGGGTGCCCCTGATGACCCGGATCGAGGACGTCCCCGATGACACCGATCTCGCCTGCGTCATCGTGCGTTCCAACGGAATCGGGGGGTCCGGGACCACGATTGCCGCTCAACTCCTTGAGCGGGGCATCGCGGTGCTGCACGAGCTTCCCGTCGGCAAGAAGGACGTCGCCACCTGCTTGCGTGCCGCGCATCGTGGTGGTGCCCGGTTCGCCGTGGCGGATCTCTACCGCTGGCTTCCAGCGGTTCGTGCGTTCCGTGGGGCCGCTCGCGAACTGCTCGCGGTTGACAGGCCGCTTGCCATTGACGCACACCTGTCGATTCAGCCTGCCTACACGCTCGCGCGGCTGTTCACCGAGATTGGGCTTTCCACACGTCCCGTCTCGTTGCAGTCGAGCCAGGACGGCACCCTGATCGGCGGCACACTCGGCGGAGTCCCGGTGGCGGTACGGTACGCAACCGTGTTGGATGCCCGCGACACCGACAACGATGTCCGGTTCCCCTCCATGTCCATACACACCCGGTCCGGGACACTCACCCTCGCTGACGTGCACGGTCCGGTGCATTGGACCCCGACCCTGCACCTACCCGAACAGGCGAAGACCGGAGCCGGATACGAGGACGACAACCTCAACGCGACGTTTTCCAGCGTTGAACTTTTCCAGCTGCAGAACACACATGCACAGATCCTGACCGATCTCTGGCCGAGAGCCCTCGCCGAACAGATAACCGCCATGTCCTGTGGCATGTCGAATGGTGACGCGCAACGCATCCTGCAGGTGGCTCAACTATGGGAAAGCCTCACTGGGGGCGTCGAATTCCCGGCTGCCGGGGGTGAGGAAACCGACGGCATGAAACGAATGCACATCCAGGAACGCCTGCGCGCCGCTGCACGGGCCGCCATCAACGAAACACATCCCTCGAAGGAAAAGGAAGACGAGAACCTACAATGATCCTCAGCGAACTGCTCGACCAGTGGACCGATTTGGGCATCATCCTCTGGGAGGATGACGGCCGGTTGCGTTACCGGGCCCCTCGCGGAGTCGTCACTTCCGGCGTCATTTCTCAGCTACGGGCCAACAAAGAGGACATCCTCGCGAGGCTGCGGGAACGAAGCGGCCCCCGAGCCCAACCGGAGGACCGTTTTGAGTCCTTCCCGCTCACAGACGTTCAGGGCGCCTACCTGATGGGCCGGTCCTCCGTGTTCGACTACGGCGGGGTCGCTTGCCATCTCTACTGCGAGGTGAACTATCCAAGACTGGATCCAGACCGGGCCACGGCGGCCTGGCGGGCACTCGTCGACCGCCATGACATGTTGCGTGTCGAGATCGACGTATCTGGTTTTCAGCGTGTGCGCAGGGAGGTGCCGCTGCTGGAGATCCCCGTCACCACGCTCGTCAGCAGTGCCCCGAAGGAGCGTGAGATGCAGCTGGAACGGGTGCGTGAACGCCTCTCCCACTCCGTGCACCCGACCGGTTCCTGGCCCATGTTCGCGATCGAGTTCACCCAGCCACCGGCTGACGAACCCGACGGGCAGAGCACCATGCACATCTCCTTCGACTTCCTGGTGGGGGACTGGGCCAGCCTGCTCAGGCTCATTCGGGAGTGGGAGCAGGAGTATGCGGGCCGTGAAGCACCGGTCGGATCCCCCCTTCAGTTTCGCGACTACGTCCTGTGGGAAACGGCTCAGCGTGAGGGCCAGTCGCATCGGCGTGCCCGCGACTACTGGCTGAACAGGATCGACGACCTGCCGCCAGCGCCCCAGCTCCCGGTTCGTGATGGCGCTTTGGACCCCGCCGCTGCTTCGTCTCCTGTCCGGTGGTGCGGCCACAGCTTCCTCCTGCCGCATGCGCAGTGGCAGCAACTGGAGCGGCACGCGCGGGAATATGAGCTCACCGCGAGCGTAGCGGTGCTGGCCTGCTACGCGGATGTTCTCAGCAGGTGGGCGGAGGATCCGCATTTCTGCCTCAACCTGACCGTGCTCGACCGCCCCTCGGATGTGCCCGAACTCGCGCGAGTGGTCGGGGACTTCACCTCAGTCACCCTGCTCGAGACCCGGGCGGACACGAGGCCGTTCACCGTTCGGGCCCGTGAGATGCTAGAACAGCTGTTCACCGACCTCGATCACCGTTCATTCAGCGGTGTGGAGGTGATGCGTGAGATCGCCCGCAGGCGGAGCCGTGACGTCGCGGTCATGCCCTACGTCTACACCAGCGCCATCGGGGTCGGTGCCGACGACCAGGACGTCGCCTCTACGGTGCACGGTTCGATGGGATACACCATCAGCCAGACACCGCAGGCCTTCCTCGACTGTCAGGTGATGGACGACGTCGATGGGCTCCATGTGCACTGGGATGCACGGGAGGGAATCTTCCCGGCAGGAATGCTCGATGACATGTTCACGGCCTTCACCGATGCCCTCCGCCGTCTCGCTGCTGATGGTGGTTCGTGGTCGACGGCCTCGCCTGTCGAACTTCCGGCGGAGCAACGTGCGGAAAGGGAACGGGCCAACGCCACGCAACGTGACCTTCCCACTGGACTGCTGCACGAATTCGTGATCGAGGCCGCCAGAACCAGTCCCGCCGCGATGGCGGTCCTTGGGCGGGGCGTCAATATCAGCTACACAGAGCTGCTGAGACGATCCGCCACCATCGCGACCGCGTTGGAGGAAGCCGGTGTGCGGCGGGGCGACCGGGTGGCGATCGCGATGCCGAAGTCCCCAGACCAGGTTGCGGCGGTTCTGGGGGTTCTGTTCTCAGGTGCGGCCTACGTGCCCCTCGACATCCGTCACCCGCGTGCACGCCTGTCCGCGATCTGTGACGATGCCGGTGTCGTCGCCCTGGTGTGCGCTGGAGGACACGATGTTGCCGAAGGTGTTCCCAGCGTCAACGTGGATGAACTCCCCGTCGCCGGGGCCGGAACGGTTCTGCCAGCGATCCGTCCGGACGCCGACCCGGGGGATCTCGCCTATGTGATCTACACCTCGGGATCAACCGGACGTCCCAAGGGGGTCGAGATCAGCCATCGTGCGGCAGTCAACACCATCATGGATGTCAATGAGCGTTTCAAGCTCACTGGTGGTGACCGTACGCTGGCCATCGCGGACCTGGGGTTCGACCTGTCGGTCTACGACATCTTCGGACCCTTGAGCGTGGGCGGTGCTGTCGTGCTTCCCCCCGCGGACACGATCGTCACTCCGTCGACCTGGCTCGAGGTCGCGGCCGAACACGACGTCACCACGATGAACACCGTTCCCGCTGTCGCACAGTTGTTGCTGACAGCCTTGGACAACGGGGGAACCCAGCCCGGCGCGCTTCGGCAGTGGATACTCTCCGGGGACAGGATCCCTCCTGACCTGGTTCGTGACCTGCAGAAAGCCTTCCCCCACACGCAGTTCGTCTCGATGGGCGGAGCCACCGAGGCAGCGATCTGGTCGATCGCCCACCCCATCGCTCCTGTCCAACCGTCCACGATCAGCATCCCCTACGGTCTTCCCCTGGCGAACCAACGATTCGCGGTCCTCGACACCCTGGGGCGAGACGCGCCCACCGGAGTGCCCGGCGAGCTGGTGATCATGGGAACCGGGCTGGCTGATGGCTACAGCAACGCCCCGGAGCTGACTGCGCGGAGTTTCGTCGAGGATCCCTCGCACGGCCGCATGTACCGCACCGGGGACCTGGGGTTTTACCGGCCAGGAGGAGAAATCGAGATCCTTGGCCGCCTCGACGATCAGATCAAGATTCGCGGCCACCGCATCGAGCTCGGCGAGGTTGAGAGTGTCCTGGTCGAGCACGAGGCTGTTGCGCAGGCTGCTGTCGTTGCCATCGGTCATGGGGCGCAACGTCGGTTGCACGCCTTCGTCGTCCCCGCGGATGTATCCATGGATGATCCGCTGCGGCAATGGGTACAGGAAGCCACTGCTGAGGCCTCCGCCCAGGTTGATATTGGTGACCGGGACGGTATCGCCGAGTACGCGGCTGCTCTTGAGACCGCATGCGTCGCAACAATGATGCGAACCCTCGAACAGATCTATGACGGGCTGCCCGTCGCGCCTGCCAATGAGTGGATGGTCGATGCCTGGCGGCAGGCCCTGCGTGATCGGGAAGGTACGTCACATGATGGAGTGGAGCTGCAGCAGCTGTGGGCACGGGTCGAGCAGCTGAGCCCCCGCGGTTTCGACTACCGGCAGTTCACCGGTTACGTCAAGCGTTGTGCGGAGCTCCTCCCGGAACTGTTCTCAGGCCGAATCCCAGCCCACGAACTGCTGTTCCCCGACGGCAGTCAAGAGATTGCCGAACGGGTATACCGGGACCGAGCCAACATGCAGTGGGGAAACGCGGCGATTGCTGCGCTCGTCTCGCGCATCGCTGCGCAGCACCGAGCCGAGCCCCTGCGCATCCTGGAGATCGGTGCTGGAACGGGAAGCACGACCGGAAGCATGGTGGCCGGGTTGTCGGGCAAAGAATTCCACTACACCTTCACCGACCGATCCGCGTACTTCCTTCCCTCTGCTCGGGAACGCTGGGGCTCTGAAGGCCACTGGCGTTTCGAAACGTTCGACATCGATCGTTCGCCTACTGAGCAGGGTTTCGCGGAGCACTCCTACGATCTGGTCTGCGCCTTCGGTGTGCTGGAGAACGCCCGGAACATTCCTCATTCGCTCGAGCGACTCGCGGGTCTCGTCGTGGATGGCGGGCTGGTCATGCTCTCAGAACCGGTCGACGAGCAGTGGTGGGTGTATCTGACGCAGATCTTCCTGATGACGAAACCTGACGAAAGCCATCAGAAACTTGGCCTTTTCCCCTCCCGCCGGTGGTGGCTTTCGCAGCTGGCGGGGAGCACCGGCGGCGGTGTCGTCGCCTTCCCCGCGGAGGACAGCGCTCTGGCACCGGAACGATTCGTGTGCTTCATCTCCCGTGTATGCGCAGGCGATACGGCGTCGCCCCACGAAAACCTGACCTCGTTCCTCAGCAGCCGTCTTCCCGGGGTGATGGTGCCTCAGCAGTTCGAGTTCGTACCGGAGCTGCCCCTCACCCGAAACGGGAAGATCGACAAGAAGAAGTTGACCACCAGAGCCGAGGCCGTCACCGGCGAGGAAACGACTGGGCGCGGTGAACGCGATACTGCGGATCCGGCCGAGCCAAAGCTCCCAGAACGCGCCGACGCGCTGGCTGCACGAATCGCCGATCTCTGGGCCGAGCAACTCGGCCTCGGAGAACCACTGGCATACGGCGCCAACCCATTCGATCTCGGTGCCAACTCGATCTCGGCTGCTGCGGTTGCCGGGCGACTTCGTGACGAAGTTCCCGAATTTGCGGAGGCCTCTTTCGAGACGGTGCTGCGCGTCCTGCTCAGCGCCCCGAGCATCGGCATGGCTGCTGCCGAGTACGACGACTGGGCTCGTGGCCGCGCAGCCGGACAGCCCGGCCGATCCGTCGTCGAGATCACATCATTGCGGGACTCCGAAGAGAACCGGGCGACGGCATCCCGCGCCACGGTGCTCTTCAGTGACTCGCTGGCCAACAGCATGACCATGACCCGGATGGCCGCTGCGCTGCCCCCGGAGGCGGGAACCATCGTCGCGGTGACGATCCCTGATGATGAATGGTTCACCAACCGTCCCGCCGACACCGTGACGAACGCGATCGCCGATCTGGTCGCCACGGCGGCCGAGGACATGAAGGCCGAAGAATACTCCTTCATCGGCTACAGCTATGGGGCGCTGGTCGCCATTGAAACCGCCCGGCGTCTGCTCGAGGCCGGGCGGAATGTTCTTCCATTGGGACTCATCGACCCACAGATCGTTCCCGTACTGGCCGATGACCGACTGTCCGAGGTCATGTTCCTCACATCCCGAGGAGCTTCCCTCGACTCCGTCGTACCCCGCGGGGAGAAGGCCCCTGAGCTGGTCGAGATCTTCAACTGGGTCTCGGCCCGGGGCAAATCGGGTTCGTTCTCCATGCAGCGGGTGCCGGACCTCACCCCACGAACGACCGGTGCAGAGGCTGACACCGAGACACCCGTTGGGCGGTTCTTCGCTCACCTGGCATCGCTCGATGAGCAGGAACGGTGGCGTATGTATCAGGACGCCATGCCTGCCGAGCAGCATGCAGTGCCGGAACGCCTTCGTCAGGAGTGGCTGCGGTACCGCCACACCATGCGGGCTGCGACTTTGGCACCTGAGCCGCTGGTCGCCGATGCGGTGATCATCCAGCCTCGCAGTAGCCACGGCTTCCTTCCCGGCGCACATGAACGATCGGCGCAGCTGTGGCAAGACGTGTTCATCGGCACCAGTACGATCACGCACGTCAACGGCAACCACTTCACGATGCTCGACGGCAGCCACGTCGCCGACACGGCTGGCGTGCTGATCGGTGAGCTCGCCGCGCTCGGGGTGTTTCCCCTGCGGTGAGGCACCACGGAGGCTGACCTCATGATCGGAGCCCCTCGTAGGGCAGGAGGGGACGAGCATCGTGTTGGTGCGCTCGCGGGAGACGCGGTGCAGGGGCGATCCCCCATCGCTGTATCAAGGCCGGGAACCGGTACCCGAGGCGGTCCGGTTCCCGGTTGCCGCGACACCCACCCCCGGGCTGTGTTAGGTAAGGCTTAGTACTAAGCTTTCGCACGTGCGGCAAGCAAGATGAGACAAGGAGGTCCGGTCCTGAGGGACGTGATGCACGGGGTTCGTCGTGCCACCTCGGAACCGCCCGATCGCACGGACCGAAAAACCACTCGCAAGAAGAGAGAAGAAATATGGCTGAAACAAACAGGCTCAACGGCAAGGACCTGATCAACGTCGGCGTGTACACGGCTATCACGATGATCATCATGTTCGCGGTTGGTTCCTTGAACGCATTTCCTCCCGTGTACCCCGCGCTGATGGTGATCTGGCCGTTGGTGTGCGCGATCCCGATGATGCTGTACTACACCAAGATCAAGAAATTCGGCATGCTGACCCTCACCGGGATCATCGTCGGCGCATTCTTCTTCCTGATGGGCTATATGTGGGTTGCCCTCGTTGTCATGGGTGCCGCAGGCTTTGTGGCTGACCTGGTGCTGAGGTTCGGTGGCTACCAGCGATTTTCCGCGCACGCACTCAGCTACGCGGTGTACTGCCTCGGCATGATTTCCGGCCCGCTGCTCCTCTGGTTCGCAGGCGCCACCTACTGGGACCAGATAGAGAAATCAATGGGGGCCGAATATGTGAGCGCTCTGCAGCAGTTCATGCCGTCCTGGATGCTGTACGTGTCGATTCCCTTGCTGTTCCTCAGTGGCCTCGTGGGAGCTTTCCTTGGCCGCAAGATGCTGCGTAAGCACTTCCAGAGGGCCGGAATCGCTTGAGCACAACAGATGCGGGAGGCGAGTACTTCCCCCTGAAACTCGACCCACGCACCAAGATATTCCTGATGGTGATGGTCGCCATGACGGAGCTGCTGAACGACTCCACCTATTTCACTGCCGCCGTGGCGGCCATCCCCATACTGCTGCTTCTCCAGAACAGACAGTTCAAGATCGCAATCTGGTACATCGTGCTGTTCGGGCTTGGGCTGCTCGTGAAGGCCTCTCACGGGCAGCTGGAACTACCCATGCTCGTGAACATGATCGCGGTCCTGCTCACTGGGTTCGTGCTGCGGCTCGCCCCAGCATTTGCGATGGCCGCATACTTCATTGCATCGACCACCGCGACTGAGCTGGTGACAGGGCTCGGACGAATGAAGGTAACCCGGAAGATCACGATCCCGATTTCGGTGATCTTCCGGTTCGTACCGACGATGCAGGAAGAATTCAGGTCCATCAATGACGCCATGAGGATGCGTGGCATCCGTCTTGGTGCCAAGAAATTCTGGAGAAACCCGACAGCGCTCCTGGAGTACCGTTTCATCCCTCTCATCATTTCGATGGCGAAAATTGGGAACGAGCTCTCCGCAGCCGCCCTGACCCGGGGACTGGAACGACCAGGGCAGCACACGAGTATCGCGAGAATCGGATTTCGCCCTGTCGACGTGACGGTCCTCGTCCTGGCCGCTGTCCTACTCGTGGCAACGTACGCCTTCACCTGATTGGAGAGCTGTAGATGATCGAGTTCCGAGATGTCACCTTTTCCTACGGGGAGGAAACCACCCCGAGCCTGGAGAACGTGTCGCTGGAGATCCGCAAGGGCGAGACCGTGGTGCTCTGCGGGGAATCCGGATGCGGAAAAAGCACGATGACGCGACTCATCAACGGTCTGATCCCGTATTTTCATGAAGGCAAACTGACAGGAGAAGTTCTCTTCGGTGGGCATCCGATCAGTGACATGAGACTCTACGAGTTGTCCGAGCACGTCGGATCGGTGTTCCAGGATCCGAGAACCCAGTTCTACAACGTCGAATCCACGGCTGAACTCGCATTCGGCTGTGAAAACCTCGGTGTGCCCCCCGAGGAGATCGAGCGGCGGATTGAACGAACCGCGGCGAGGTTCGAGCTGGAGGACCTGCTCGACCGGGATCTCTTCACCATGTCCGGGGGTGAGAAACAACGCATCGCCTGCGGCTCCGTGGATGCAACCGACCCGGAGATCCTGGTGCTGGACGAACCCTCGTCGAATCTCGACCTGTTCGCGATTCGTGATCTCGCTGGTGTGGTGCGGCGTTGGCGGGATGACGGGAAGACTCTGGTGATTGCAGAACACCGGATTTTCTATCTCGTCGACCTCGCAGACCGGTTCGTCTACATCAACAACGGTCGGATCGAGCGGGAGTTCACTCCTGCTGAGCTGCGCCACCTCGACCCGGAAACACTGGAGGAACTGGGCCTCAGAGCACCCGACCCCTGGAGGCTCGCGCCACGAGCGGAGGTGAGAAACAGCGGGGGAACTCTCACTCTCACGTCGCTGAGATGTGTCACGGAGGGCCATCAGAGGCTGTCGATTCCGGAGTTGGTGCTGCCACGAGGCGAGGTCATTGCGGTGATCGGGAGAAATGGTGCAGGGAAGACCACGCTCGCCAGGACTCTGTGCGGCCTGGAGAAGTCCGGCAGCGGTGGACTGGAGATCGACGGAGTCACTCACAACGTCCGCAAGCAGCGGGAACTCGTCTACATGGTCATGCAGGACGTGAACCATCAGCTCTTCACCGAGGACGTGATCAGCGAACTGCTCCTGAGCATGGACGGCACCGACCCCGATAAGGAGCAGAAACATGCCATCGAGACCCTGCGGTCGCTGGATCTCGATGACAAATCTGACCGGCATCCCATGTCTTTGTCGGGTGGTGAGCAGCAACGCGTCGCCATCGGGAGCGCGATCGCCGCGGACAGGGAGATCCTGATACTGGATGAACCGACCAGCGGTCTTGACCACAGGAGAATGACCGAGGTGGCGGATTCCCTCACCGCCATGAGTGCCGGTGGAAAGACGGTACTCGTCATCACCCACGACATTGAACTGGTCCTCAGGTGCTGCAGTCACGCCATATATCTGGTGGATGGGGAGGTCACGGGGAGCTCACGTATGGATGAGACCGGGGCGCGACAGCTGCGGGAATTCTTCGGACGAGCCGAGTAGGGATCGCGCAACACACGGCACGGATGCCCACCATCACAGCAGGTCGTTGATGATCCTGGCGAGTTCGACCGGCTGGGCGTGGTGGGCACTGTGTCCGCAGTCGAGCGTCAATCGACGGGTGCGTTCCGGAAGCACAGAGACGTAGTGACGTTGTTCGCTCGGCCTGACCATCCTGTCACGGGCCGTGTGAACGTAGGTGAGATCGAGGTCGTCGGCGAGTTCATAATCGACCGGCGTTCCCATCGCGAGCCCGGGCTCCGGAACGAGCCTCGACAGGATCATGTCGCGGTCGGCCGGGGACAAACCGTTGCACAACCTGAGCCGGGCAGCCAGCCTGGTGATGCGCACCACCGGTTCTCCCACCTTCATCCACTTGCGGATCATGTTCTGAAGCTTTGGTAGCAGGTCCCAGTAGCATTGCCCGCTCAAGGGCACCAGCCCGGCCACGAACATCAGGCCCGCGATACGGCTGGGTACCCGATTCACTGCTGCCAAAGCCGATATTCCCCCGAGAGAGTGCGCGACAACCAGCGACCGACCCGTGGCCGCTGATGCCACCGTGTCGGCCCAGTTCTCCAGAGTGGGCTCCACTGGCGCGCCCCCTGGCCTTCCCGGAAGATCAACGGCCACCACATTGCCTTCGATGAGGGGGAGAACGCGTTCCCAGCACCACGAACCTTCAAAAGCGCCGTGTACAAACACCACCCGGTTGAATGTCATCGCGATTCCTATCTTTCAAGATGCTTCGCTGCCAAGGGCGTCCCTCGGTGTGAGGTCCCGTCAAGGAAGCAGGAGAGCATAAACCGGAAACCCAGAATCGAATCTGCCAATCCCAGATGTTACATGGTTCGTGTTGTCGGGAAGGCCGGAGTTTCATGGTCGTTGGCATGACCTTTGAGGGCTCTTCGCGGATTGCAGTGGAGGTGGGGTCTGGCATCGGCCGGGAGGCTGGTGTGACAGGGGGCTCTTGGATCAGGATGAAGATGTTGAAGTCGCATCCGAAGCCCAAGATCCCGTATGTCACACGCTGTCCCACCCTGCCTTGACACGTTCTGCCGACCGGGCTTGTCGGTGGCTGCCCAGCTGGTTGAACCCGGTCACACCTGACTTGGCTCGTCGAAGCTCCTGGTAGTCGTTGCGGGCCGGTCGAAGCAGGCACTGAAGTCCCGGCCACAGGCCCAAACCACCGAGTTTCAAACCCGGATCGAGATCGTGACGACGGGACGGATTCAGCAGCTACAAAACCGCCACCACCAAGGAACTCCCCCGACGCGGTCACGGTGATTGACTCCCTTCCACGTTGTTGCCCTGGCCGGTGAGAAACCCGACCGCTGCCGACAACGTATCCAGCACCACGCCCCGGGGCAGGCGGGGCCGCCGCGGGGACCCGCTCTACGGGATCCGGCGCATCGCCCACATCGGCGCCGGCAACTATCACCCCAAGACCGCCCGCAGTCTCCTCGACGCAGGCGGCTTCAGACCCCTGATCCACTCACTTCTGTGAAGAGCCCGACAAGCTACGCGCGGGCACCATCCACACAGCTCAGGGACGTGAGGCCAATGTCGTGTTCCTCGTCCTGGGAGGTGTGCCCGACCGTCCGGGAGCCAAGGCGTGGGCGGCACAAACCGTCAACCTCGTCAACGTTGCGGCCAGTCGTGCGAAACGACGGCTGTACGTCATCGGGGACCGTGCGGAATGGGCGAAGTACAACTACTTCCAGCAGCTGTCAGCAGTGCTGGGCTGATCACCGCGCCAAATACTCGGCTACGTAGTCGACATCCTTGTCGCCGCGACCCGACAGGTTCACGATCAGCACCTTCTCGGGGCTCATCGTCGGTGCCAACCGGATGGCGTGCGCCAGGGCGTGCGACGACTCCAGGGCGGGAATGATGCCCTCGGTGCGGCACAGCAGCTGGAAGGCGGCGATGGTCTCGTCGTCGGAGGCCGTGACGTACTCGACGCGACCCGTATCCCGCAGGAAGGCGTGCTGCGGACCGACTCCCGGGTAGTCCAACCCGGAGGCGATGGAGTGCACCTCCGCCGGGTTGCCGTCCTCGTCCTGCAGCAGCAGCGTGCGCATGCCGTGCAGCGTCCCCGGGGTGCCGAGGGTGATCGTCGCGGCGTGCTGGCCGGGCACACCGAGATTGCGGCCCGCGGGTTCGACGCCGAACATCGTCACCGGCTCGTCCTCCAGGAAGGCGGTGAACAACCCCAGGGCGTTCGAGCCGCCGCCAACGGCGGCCACCAGAGCATCCGGCAGGCGACCCTCCTTCTCCAGCACCTGACGACGAGCCTCGCGGCCGACGACCGACTGGAAGTCCCGCACCATCGACGGGTACGGGTCCGGGCCGACGGCCGAGCCGATGGCGAAGAAGGTATCGGCGTAGTCGGTGGCGAACACCGAGAAGGCCGAGTCGATGGCCTCCTTGAGGGTTTGCCCACCCGATGTGATCGACACCACCCTGGCGCCCAGCATCTCCATCCGCACCACGTTGGGATGCTGTTTGGCCACGTCGACGGCACCCATGTGGATCTCGCACTCCAGGCCGAGCAGGGCGGCTGCGGTCGCCAGCGCCACGCCGTGCTGCCCCGCGCCGGTCTCCGCGATCAATTTCTTTTTGCCCATCCGCTTGGCCAGCAGCCCCTCGCCCAGGCAGTGGTTGATCTTGTGGGCACCGGTGTGGTTGAGGTCCTCGCGTTTGAGGTAGATCTTCGCCCCGCCGAGGTGCCTGGTCAGCCCGGCCGCCAGGAACAGCGGCGACGGGCGACCGACGTAATCGGCCAGCAGCGCCTCGTATTCGGCCTGGAAACCGGGGTCTTGGCGGGCCTGCGCGTAGGCAGCTGCCACCTCGGCGATGGGAGCTTCGAGCTGCGGGGGCAGGAAACGACCGCCGTGGTTCCCGAAGAACCCGGCCTCGTCAGCGTGGATCAGCGAAGTCATGTCGCGAATGCTATCGCTGGTCGGCTGGGCGATTGTCGACGGTTGCGGCATCGGACATGTCGTCGGAGTAGATTCCGGGCGCGTCGTAGATCAGCGACGCCCCGTCGGCGGCCTCCCGGAGCTCGCGCGGGGCGATGGCGTGGGCGATGTGGTAGACGGCCACGGTCACGATGGTGCCGAGCGCGATACCACCCAGGGTGAAGCCTTCGGTGATCGGTAGTTTCACGTCGCCGATGCCGATGATGATGCCAGCTGCCGCCGGGATCAGGTTGATGGGATTGCCGAAATCGACGTGGTTCTCCTTCCAGATCTTCGCTCCCAGCAGGCCGATCATGCCGTACAGCACCACGCAGATTCCGCCCAGCACCGCGCCGGGGGTGGCGGAGATCACGGCTCCGAACTTCGGTGACAGCCCGAAGCAGATCGCCACCAGGGAGGCGACCACGTAGGCAGCCGTCGAGTAGACGCGGGTTGCGGCCATCACGACGATGTTCTCCGCATTGACGTGGCCGCTTCCGGGCCACGTTTTCCAACGTCCGTCCGGATGTACTGAGGCGGCGAAAGAGGCGAAGACGTCGTAGGTGACTTCGGTGTCTTTCGGTGGGCTCAAGGGAGGCCCCCATTTGAAGATCTTGAGATCGGAGTTTCCGTCTACCGTGGTTGTGATTGACGCCGTCTTTTCCGTCGCTCCCGTTGCCGCGTACGTAGCGCCGGGGGTCAGCGTAGCGTCTTTCGGCACGAAAAATCTGGGGAACTTGACGGTGATGTTCATCTGCCCCGTGGACCCTGCCGGAACCGTGCCAAGCTTGTAAGTGACTTTGCCTTCCGCGTTCACGGTGGAGTTGGAGATTGTCGGTTTGACGGCCACCCCCGATGAATTCGTGGCACTGGTGATGGTCGCAAGGGTATTCCATGCGGTGCCTTTTTCCCCATTGGGAAAGGAGAACCGTGGAATATCTAAGGTCACCGTGGAGTTTTCACAATTCGTGTCGTTTGAGGCGCATGAAAAAGCGACCGTGTACGTGACCGATTCGTTTGTCAGGACTGTGTCTTTATTTTGTGCGAGTGTCACGACCAGTGTTGGCGCGTGTCCGTCTGCCAACGCCGTTGACGCCGTCAAACCGAAAACGAGGCAAAAAACACTGAAGAACGCAATAAAGACCCGAGAAGAATGCTTCTTTTTCGAGTCTGGGCGGTATCCAATTCTAGACATGAAAACAATCCCTCCAGCGGGCACGGTGAGCGAGGTGAGGCTCGTGTGAATCAATTTTACATTTGAGCTGCGTGCATAGTCAAAATGTTGTTTATGGCTTTATTTCGCTCTTTCACGCCTCTAATAATGTGTGAGAACTCAAACAATAATGAAAAAGATTCAAACATTTTATACGACGTTAGTTGCATATTAATACCACTTTTTGAAGTATTGACGGTATCCATCAATTAATGTAGAGCCCCTATTGACACCTCTTTCCGCTATGCGCGTGTGAAGAGTTGAACGACTTGATTAGAAGGGGTGGCAGCACAGTCTCTTCACCGTGCTTGTGCGAAAAGTTGGCGAATGTATGCGTAAGGAGGCGAAGGAGTCCGTAGATGTGTGTGGGCCGACGAAGCTCCGGGGCGGGCAACGCGTTGAATCGATGCATTGCCCGCCCCGGAGTGAGGTCGCCGGATGATGATCGCGGCTTTCCTAGCCGATCGGATTCTTCTTGTCACGTCGCCGGGTGATCGCAATCCCGAAGCCAAGTGCCGCGATGGCGAGTGGCCCTAGAAACTTCACATTGAGGCCCGTGAAGGCCAATGCGGGCCGGGAAGGCGTGCGCTCATTTCGATAGTTCACATTACCCTGGTCTGCGGATGCGGTAGGTGCGAGAGGGGACGGGCGAACCCCCGGGCTTCGCATCGAGTTCATGCCAGAAGG
>ERZ773073.388-NODE-388-length-23500-cov-22.245852_pt1 | contig 23500 bp, 20 predicted proteins | sample MGYA00580616_ERZ773073 | MGnify/ENA primary metagenome ERZ773073 (study PRJEB29015, sample SAMEA2737960) | human oral metagenome | biome: human oral; feature: human-associated habitat; material: dental | place: China | collected 2131 ...
GCGAGTTGACGTGCGAAGACAAGCCGACGGCAGAGCGTAAAGAGCGCTGCTATCAGTACCAGCGCGGTATCGCGCAAGTATTTATCAAGCGTTTCCGTGCAGGCGCAAAGCTCGGATCCGACATTACGGCGGTCTATGCCGCTGATAAGGCAAAGATTGATATCCCTAGAGACGACACTAATGCGCTCGTGTCGATTGATTCGCCGTACAATACGCGCAAATACGAGGGCTTGCCGCCAACGCCGATCGCTGCGCCCGGCGAATTATCGCTGCGGGCGGTCGCGAACCCAACCGAAACTGATTACAATTTCTTTTTAGCAGGCGACGATGGTTTAATTTACTTTGCGAAAACGAACGAAGAGCATGAGGCGAATATTAAAAATCATTGTCAAAAACTCTGCGCAGCGATCTAGTAAAAAGCATTGACAATATAGGCGCTCATCTGCTATACTGAAACACGTACATTTCTGTAAGTTTGCGAGGTTTTACGGAGAGTGTTTATCGCGCAGCACCCAGAAATGACTACCTTGAGAAGTCGTACAACTGCCGAAACAATCTTTTTCGTTACTATTAGTTAATAAAATGGTCGATGGCGGTTCGTCTCTGGATATCAGAGAGAAAGACTTTAATAGGTATAGGGAATGCATGTGAATGCGTTCCGGGAGAACGGTTATCATTACCAACGATTCATCAGCAAAAGCCCGCTCGAATTTTATGGCACGCAAGGCTCTTGATTCGTCGGCGCGTACTCATGTGAGTAAACGATCACGCCGCGGTGCGCTTTCTATTTCGTCAATTGCGTCGTATTTCGGCGTATTTTTGTTAATTACAACGCTAATTGCGGTTAGCTATCAGCCGGTCGCGACAGAACGATCGTCGGCGCTTGCAAATGCCTCGCCGACAACACAGACGACGACGCTCGCTAAGGTACAAAGTGAAGCTGGCTCGGTTGATCCGGTGGTAGCGGCAAATATCGCGTCTTCGCTTGCCGACACGACAAATATGCCGGTCAGCAATAACGTGGCGAATTTATCGCAATCGCTTGCAGTCGAAACAATGATGGCGCAGACCGATTCAAGTACAATTAGCAAGCCGCAAGTCGTAAATATGACGGCTGATTCGCGCAGCACGACAACCTACGTGACGCAAGCGGGTGATACGCTTGACGGCGTTGCCGAGAAATATGGATTAAAGAAAACGACAATCGCTTGGGCGAATAATTTGAGTTCTGATGCGCTTGAGCCAAACGTGACGCTGACAATTCTGCCGACAGACGGTATTTTGTATACGACGAAAGACGGTGATACGCTTGATGCGATCGCCGAAAAATATGGCAGCAAGAAGAGTGATATTGTTACGTATAACGATCTTGAGCTCTCGGCAAATGTCGCAAACGGTACGCGCTTAATCATTCCTGGCGGCGTCTTGCCGGAAAATGAACGCCCAGGCTATGCCGCATCATCGCGCAACGCTAATTCGTCGCGCCGCGGCGTGCCAGCAAATAGCAACTGGGGCGCTGGTACGGCAGCAGGTGCTGCCTCATCGTTCAGGGGTGTGGTATCTGCTGGCAATAAATATGCTTGGGGTAATTGCACGTGGTACGCGTATGAACGCCGTATTCAGCTCGGTTTGCCGGTCGGTAGTTACTGGGGTAACGCTAGCACGTGGGCATACAATGCGCGCGCTGCAGGATTAATGGTAGATGGTACGCCGAGTGCTGGGGCAATTATGGCAAATGGCGGCGGTTATGGTCACGTGGCAATCGTCGAATCGGTGAATCCAGGTGTTTCTGTCACGATTAGCGAAATGAACGGGTATCGCTGGGGCGGCGGTTTCAATCGCGTCGGTCGCGGGACACTCTCGTGGAGCGAAGCGACTAGCGGCTACTATAAATATATCCATTAAAATAACATTGTGAAATGTAAAAACGCCTCTGTCAAATTCGGGGCGTTTTTGTTATACTGAAAGTATGTTTGTTGATACAGCAAAGGTAACGGTAATAGCCGGTAAAGGAGGCGACGGCGCAGTGAGCTTTCGCCACGAGATTTTTGTCGATAAAGGCGGTCCGGACGGCGGCGACGGCGGCAAGGGCGGCGACGTTGTTTTTGTCGCGACCGAGCAGCTCAATACGCTGTTGAAATTCCGTTATCAGCCAAAGCTCAAAGCAGAGAACGGTGTAGCTGGCAGTAAAAGAAAAAAGGCTGGACGAGCGGGCGAGCGCTTGATCGTAAAAGTCCCCGTTGGCACGATCGTTAAACGCGACGGTGCTATCGTAGCTGATTTGGCGCGCCACGGCGAAGAAGCAGTGATTGCGAAAGGCGGCGATGGCGGGTTCGGCAATGCACACTTTAAGTCGAGCGTACGCCAAACGCCGCGCATGGCAGAGCTTGGCGAGCCGGGCGAATCGTTTGAGGCTGAATTGGAATTGAAATTGTTGGCGGATGTCGGGTTGGTCGGCTTTCCGAATGCGGGAAAATCAACCTTTTTGAGTGTCGTGTCAAATGCGCGCCCGGAAATTGCGAATTATGAATTTACCACTTTGACACCAAATCTAGGAGTGGCTGATATTGATGATGGCAGTATTCTTATTGCTGATATTCCAGGGTTGATTGAAGGTGCGAGCGAAGGTAAAGGTCTGGGCGACCGATTTTTACGCCATGTCGAGCGAACGGCGGTGCTGCTCCATATGATTGATGTGTATAGCGATGATCCGGCGGAAAAATATACAGCGATTCGCCGCGAGCTTGAAAAATATAGCACGGAGTTAGCAGCGCGCCCAGAGATTATTGCACTGACAAAATGCGAAGGATTGGACGATGAGATTATTGCGATGCAAAAAACAGCACTACAAAAAGCGGCGAATAATGCGGAGATTATGGCTATCTCATCGCAATCGGGGCAGGGCGTGAAAGATTTGTTACGGTTGCTGCGGCGCGCAGTCAAAGCGTACCGCCAGCGCGAGCAGCCGCAAAAGGGCGAAGCAGAGACCGGCCTGCCGGTAATTTCGCTTGATGAAGACCAATTGACAGACGCGTGGACAGTTGAGCGGCTGCCAGATGAGACGAACGAGGGCGGCGAGCTGGTAGCAGTTTTTATAGTTCGAGGTAAAAAAATCGAGAAGTTTGCCCGCCGGACGAATTTTGATCAATTTGAGGCAGTAAACCGCCTGCGCGACATCATGAAACGGACGGGTATTACGCACGAGCTAGTCCGCCAGGGCGCGACAGGTGAGAGCGTCGTGCGGATCGGCGAGAGCGAGCTGACGTTAGTTGAACAATAGTTGTGCAGGGAGTGCTGCGGCTATCTTAATTATGGGCTTTAACACGCTAAAACTATTTTTTGCTATACTATAAAAGTATGGCAAAAACATTCTTTTTCTATGATTTAGAAACCAGCGGATTAAACGCGCGTGAAGACCGGATCATGCAGTTTGCTGGGCGGCGGACAAACATGGATCTTACGCCAATCGGCAAGCCGTATAATATGCTCGTAGCGCTCAGCGACGACACGCTGCCGAACCCTGATGCGCTAATGGTCACTGGTATTACGCCGCAAAAAACTGTCGATGAGGGCTATAGCGAGGCGCAGTTTGCGCGCATACTAAATGATGAAATTTTTACGCCTGACACAATCGTTGTCGGGTTCAATAACGTTCGGTTTGACGATGAATTCATTCGCCATCTGCTGTGGCGTAATTTTTACGATCCATATGAATGGTGCTGGAAAGATGGACGGTCGCGCTGGGATATGCTTGACGTGGTGCGTATGACACGGGCGCTCCGGTCTGAAGGTATTAGCTGGCCGCTTGATGATGCTGGCGAGCCGACAAACCGGCTTGAACTCATTACGCACGAAAATGGTATTGCTCACAAGAATGCTCATGACGCGATGAGCGATGTTGATGCATTAATTGATGTCACAAAGTTGATTCGCAATAAACAGCCGCAACTGTTTGAATATTTGCTAAAAATGCGCGATAAAAAAGAGGTTGTAAAACTTGTAAATGTTGACAATAAAAAGCCGTTTGTTTATAGCAGCGGGCGTTACGACAAGGAATTCGCTAAGACGACAGTCGCACTTCCGCTGGCGGCAGGGCGCAATGGCAACGTTGTGGTGTATGATTTACGATATGATCCGACACCGTTTATTGATTTAAGTGAGTCGGAGTTGGCGCACAAAGTGTACGCGAGCTGGCAGGAGCGCCAGGCTGAAGATTTCGTAAAGTTGCCGGCAAAAGAGTTGCAGCCGAACCGCTGTCCGGCGGTAGCGCCGCTTGGCGTGTTGGCGCACGGAGACGGGTGGGCGAAAATATCGCTTGACGCTGAGACGATAGCGAAACACCAAAAAAATCTCCTGGCACACCCAGAATTCGCTGAGAAATTACGTACGATTTTTGAAAACAAACCCGAATTTACGCGATCGCCCGATCCGGAAGCGCAGTTATACGATGGTTTTTTGAACGACCGCGATCGGTTGCGCGCTGAAGCAGTACGCAATGCAAGCGAGCGCGAGCTGGCTGATTTTCATCCCAATTTTGCCGATAAACGGCTGCCGGGACTGTTGTTGCACTATAAAGCACGTAACTTTCCGAAAACGCTGAGTGATGATGAGCGTGCAATGTGGCAAACATGGCGCGCAGCACGCGTACAGGCGCAATTACCAAAATATATGGCGGCGCTGCAGCGGCTTGCGGCTAGTATGCTTGATCCTGACAAAGAATTTATCGTGCAAGAACTGCAATTGTGGGCATGGTCAATTTTGCCAGAGCCGGACTGACTAGTATCCTGAAGTATGTGTCGGCGGTTTGAGCGGCGCTGTGCTGCATGCCGCATCAATGATACCGGCGATCAGAATGACACAGCTGCCAAGTATTATCCAATAGGGAACGCTGATTGTCGTCCCGGGAATCATGCCAGTGAGCATAAAGCTAAGCAATGTGTCGAAAAAGCTGTTGCTATGTACGAAAAATATTCCCGCTATCGCGAGTCCGAATGTAGTAAGAAATAAGTACTTGCATTTCATAGTGGCGCGCCCTAGATTACTTTTATTTATAATAATAATATAGCAATTAGGTCAAAAACATGCAACGATAAGCGCCATAATGGTCGCTACGATTTTTTCGTTTGAGCGCAGTGCGTGCAAATTCCTTGAATTTCAAGGATGTGTGATGGATTATGAATATGATATTCGGCGGCAATTGATGCAATAAGGCGTTCAAGCGTGTGATTCTCGGGCAAATCAATCACGCGTCCGCATTGCCGGCAAGTGGCGTGGTGGTGGTGTTTGCTAAATGTGTCGGATAATTCGATTTTATGTTTCCAGCCGACAGGGACGACGCGTACGATACCAAGGCGCTCAAATAGCTCAACTGTGCGGTATACGCTAACGCGATCAATTGATGATGCTGTTGCGCGTATCAGCTCGCCGATATAGCGCGGCGGCTGATCATATAATGCAGTAAATACCGTACGGCGCGGTTTGGTGACATGTAGTTGATGCTGCCGTAGGATGGTTTCTAGTGTTTGCAGAGCGTCATTCATAATGCTACTTAGTATATCTATATTGCAACAAATTTGCAATATTGTGCGTAAAAATGCGCATCTATGTTTCGTGTCGCTTCGCTTTTACCGCGCCGATCGCGGCTAGTATGGTGTGCGTAAAAATGCTATAATATATAGCCATGTCAAAGAGCATAAAAATTATCGGCGCGCGCCAAAATAACTTAAAAAATGTTAATATTGAGATTCCGCGCGACCAATTTGTCGTCGTGACGGGCTTAAGCGGCAGCGGTAAATCAAGCTTGGTGTTTGATACGATTTACGCCGAGGGGCAGCGCCGTTACGTTGAGAGTCTGAGCAGCTATGCACGGCAATTTTTAGGTATCATGGACAAGCCGGACGTTGATAGCATTGAAGGGTTAAGTCCGGCGATTAGCATTGATCAAAAATCGACATCGCGCAACCCGCGTTCAACGGTTGCAACGGTGACGGAGATTTACGATTATTTGCGATTGTTGTTTGCGCGCGTTGGCGTGCCGCACTGCCCGGTTTGTAATAAGCCGGTGCGGCGGCGCACGGCGCAGGCGATCATTGATGAAATCATGAAATTACCAGAGGGCGAACGGCTCATGATACTGGCGCCGATCGTCGTGCAGAAAAAAGGCGAGTTTCAGCACGTGCCAGAGCAATATATGCGCTCCGGTTTCGCGCGGGCACGGGTGGACGGCGTGGTGTATGCGCTTGATGAATTTCCAGAGCTGCAGAAAAACTACAAGCATGATATCGAAATTGTTATTGACCGAATCGTTATGAAACCGGATATGATTAGCCGCGTGTCGCAGGCGGTGGAGCAGTCGCTTGATTTGGCGTCGGGTGTCGTGCAGATTATGAATGCTGATAGCGGCGAGCTGTTGACGTACAGCCAGCGCTACGCGTGTGTTGATCACCCGAACGAAGAGATTCCCGAGCTTGAGCCGCGCCTGTTTAGTTTTAATGCACCGCAGGGCGCGTGCCCGACGTGCACGGGGCTTGGTACGCGGCTAGAGATTGATCCAGAATTAGTATTTAACGGTAATTTAACGATCGCCGAGGGTGCAATTCGCCCGTATAATCGTATTAATGTTGATAATTTTTATATGCGCAAAATCAAAGCGGTCGCCGATGCGCATGGATTTAGTCTGCAGGTGCCGGTCAAGCAATTACCAGATGATGTTCGGCAGAAAATTTTATATGGGACGGGTTCTCAAAAATATCGTATTGACTTGGCGGGCGGACGCTATTATGATGCGACATACGAAGGCGTGATTCCGAATCTGGAGCGTCGGCATCGCGAGACGGAAAGCGACTTTATGCGCAAAGATATTGAGCGCTTTATGCGCGAGCGGAAATGTACGACATGTCAAGGTGCGCGTCTCAAACCGGTTGTGCTGGCGGTGACAGTAAACGGGCTGTCGATTATGGATATGTGTAATCTTGATGTAGCAAATGCGCTTGATTTATTTAGTAAGCTAAAATTCAGCGAGTCGGAAATGCATATTGTGCGGTTGATTCTGAAAGAGATTGCGGCGCGGCTTGGTTTTATGAATAACGTCGGTCTAAACTACTTAGAGCTGAGTCGAGCGGCAAATACGCTTAGCGGCGGCGAAGCGCAGCGGATTCGTTTGGCAACGCAGATCGGCTCTGGCCTGCAAGGCGTCCTCTATGTACTTGATGAGCCGTCGATCGGGTTGCACCAGCGTGATAACGATCGGTTAATCGCGACATTAAAACACCTACGCGATTTAGGCAATTCGGTGCTTGTTGTTGAGCATGATGAGGATACAATCGCGCAGGCGGACTATCTGGTAGATATTGGTCCGGGTGCGGGCGTGCACGGCGGCGAAGTTGTAGCAGCAGGTACGCCAGCTGAGGTTGCGGAAAATCCCGCAAGCATAACAGGGCGGTATTTAAGCGGCGCCGAGAAAATCGCTGTACCAAAAAAACGCCGCGCTGTGCAAAAAGACCGCAAACTCGTTGTGCGCGGCGCGCGTGAAAATAATTTGAAATGTATTGATGTTGAATTTCCGCTTGGCGTGATGACGCTCGTGACAGGCGTGAGTGGCAGCGGCAAATCAACGCTTGTGAATGATATTGTCGCAAACGAGCTAACAGCACGGTTGCATCGGGCGCAAGCAGTGCCAGGCGCGCACGAGCGAATTGATGGTATCAATCAATTAGACAAGGCGATTGTAATTGATCAATCGGCGATTGGGCGTACGCCGCGCTCAAACCCGGCGACATACACCGGCGTGTTTACACAGATCCGTGAGTTGTTTGCAAATACGCCTGAAGCAAATATTCGCGGTTACAAAGCGGGACGGTTTAGCTTTAATGTGAAAGGCGGGCGCTGCGAGCATTGCCAGGGTGACGGCATGATAAAAATTGAAATGCACTTTTTGCCGGATGTATACGTTCAGTGTCCGGAATGCCATGGTAAGCGGTATAACCGCGAAGCGCTTGAAATTAAGTATAAAGGTAAAACGATTAGCGATATTTTGAATATGACAGTTGAGCAGGCGTGTGATTTTTTCGCGAATGTGCCGGCGATTGCGCGCAAACTGCAAACAATCAACGAGGTAGGGCTTGGCTATGTTAAACTTGGGCAGCCGGCAACGACATTTTCGGGCGGCGAAGCGCAGCGAATCAAACTTGCGACTGAATTGAGCCGCCGTTCAACTGGTAAAACGCTTTACATTCTAGATGAGCCGACAACGGGGTTGCATACGGCAGACGTTAAAAAACTACTCGATATTCTACAAAAACTTGTCGACGGCGGTAATAGTATGATTATCATCGAGCATAATTTAGAGGTAATAAAATGCGCCGACTGGATTATTGATATGGGTCCGGAAGGCGGGCAAGGCGGCGGCATGGTGGTTGCATCAGGTACGCCGGAAGACGTTGCAAAATCGCCGGAATCGTTCACCGGTAAGTACTTGAAAAAGCTTTTATAATCTATAGGGGCTATTTGCAACAACAAGCAACTTAGCTATCTTTTTTTCGAAAACAACACTTTGAATTGGCGCTTGAGCTTAGTGCGCGTACTTTCTTGTTTGAGTGCGTGAATAATCATTGGCAAAACCGATAGGAATATAATAATGAGCGCTGCGACCTCAATATTTACACCCGCTTTGGTCAAAAACTCGCCGGCGTAATATCCGAGATAGACAAACAGCGACGACCACAAGAACCCGCCGATAACGTTGTATGTAATAAATGTGCGGTAATGCATATTGCTTGCGCCGGCAACAATTGGCGCAAACGTGCGAACAATCGGCACAAACCGTGCGAGTACGATCGTGATTGAGCCGTGCTTAGCATAGAATGTTTCGGTTTGGTCGAGATATTTTTTCTTAAAGAACCGCGAGTTTTCTTTTTGAAATAATTTACGGCCGACTTTATGCCCGAATTCAAATCCGACACTATCGCCGGCGACGGCTGCGGCAAAAATAAGTAATGCAAAAATATGAATATCAATTGGTTGTCCATTAAATCCAAGAATCTGCTGTTGCACCATGTACCCGGCGGTGAATAGTAAACTGTCGCCTGGAAAAATGAATCCAATGAGCAACCCTGACTCGGCAAAGACAACGAGCAGAATTGCGAGAATTCCAAAGCTAGTGATGGCGTGAATGAGTGCTTCCATACCAAGTAAAATTGTACCATAGTTTAATGTTGTTGCAGAAGCGTGGTAAAAACATTAGGCGCCGAAGACTAAGGCGATAGGGCGCGGCCTAGCTGCAAGGAGGTAAGATTAAGAGCTCATCTGTTGACAGGCGTAAGCGATTTGTGGTACGGTGGAACTGAGGTATAAAACATTAACAGAAAAAGGCGGAATAGGGCGGTGATAAAATTGGGCTCAAATAGAAGGAAATTGTATAAAATAATCGTTGCGCATGTGGTGGTTTTGTTTGTTGCTGGTTTGGGGCTAATGCACTTTATACCGGCGCATGCTGTCCGTATCAATAATATGTATCAGTTTACTGATACAAACTATGCGGTGCCGACGAGCAACGTTGCATGGGTGTCACCGTATGGTGATGATGCATCGGGAAATGGTACTGAAAGCGCGCCATATAAGACGTTTAAGTTTGCCTTGTCTAAGCTTTCAAACGGCGGTACAGTAGTCGCGAAATCTGGAATTTACCGTGAACCGCATTTTTCGATCGACAAAACAAACATAACGTTGCAAGCTGCACCGCACGCTGAAGTCTGGCTCAAAGGCAGTGATGTCGTGAGCGGCTCTGTTTGGACGAAAGAAGGAAATCTCTGGAAAACGAAAGGACGGTACACCAATTTTTGCCACGTCTGTACAGTAAATAGTAATCCAGCAGAAGAAGGCACAGCAGCATTTCCGGAGCAAGTGTTTATTAACGATAAGCCGCTGAAACAAGTCGCAAGCAAGGCGGAAGTGTCGGCTGGTAAATTCTACGCCGAAGATCAAACGCCGACAACAAGGACATTCAACTCGGATACCGGTAAATATGACTACCATCCAGGTGTAGAAGACGACATTACGTATTATGTTGGCTCTGATCCGACTGAAGGCGTAACGGAAATATCGCAGCGGTCGCGGGCGTTTACGGCGGCTGGTGCTGGATTTAACATGAAAGGTATAAACGTTGCACAGTATGCGCCGGTACAAGCGTGGGGTTTTACGGATACGTCTGGTGTGTCGCAGGCATTTGTGGTTTCGAAAAATGCGGTTATTCAAGATTCTATCTTTGCACAAAGTTCAGCGATAGGGTTACACACCGGCGAGGCTGATAATCTAGTCGTAAAAAATACGAAATTCTTAGATAACGGCGCAAACGGTGCGGGTGCCAATAGAACACATAAGGCAACGTATATTGGTAATACATTTTCTGGCAGTAACGCCGCCGGGTTTAAAGTGAAGAAATGCGGTGCATTCTGTACGATATCAGAAATAAAAGTGACGCACACGAAAGACTTTACATTTCGTAATAATATCATTGATCGATCGGAATCTGGTGTTGAAGAAAGCGATCCTAATAATATAACAAAGGCAAGCCCGATTGGTTTTTGGTGCGACGAGGGCTGTATTGATGCAAAGATAGTTGGTAACTTCTTTACAAACAATGGAACGGCAATATTCCATGAAGTATCTGGTCCTGCTATTATTGCCTCTAATATTATTGAAGGTTCTGGTACAGGCATACGTATTTCGGGTAGCAATGATGTAAAAATTTATAACAATACGATTTCGCGAACGAACCGGCCGATTGATTTGTTTGAAGACAGTCGCGAGAGCGGATGTAATGCTTACGCAGCGGATAATGTAACCTGTACGACGTGGGAGCCGTGGTCGAAGAGCCAAGGATTAAGCTGGAACCTGACTGGTTTAGAAATGTATAATAATATTCTATCGTCGCGTGCATATGTACCAAATGACGGTTCGCAGTTCTATTCGTTCCCCGTGCGTTCTGACGGTGACAAGAATAATGGCGTTGCAGCGACGAAAATCTACACGAACGAAATGTTCAAAGGGTTTGATTATAATGTTTACTACCGAAGCAGCCTTGCGAATGAGCCAACAGTATTTACTTGGGATCTTGACGGCGGAAATACGATTGATATACAATTCGCTCGAATAGCAGATATCAAGAATGACGCTCGGGTCCGAAGTTCCATCAAGGGGCGCGGCGAGCACTCATTTGATGAGTTTGGTTCGCGGGAAAATAATCCGTATTTTATAAAAGAGGCGGTACATAATGCCGACTATAAGAAGAGCAACTACACGCTAAAAGCCGGTAGTCCTGCAATTAACTCTGGTAAGCCGTTGCCGAGCGACGTTGCGCTTGCGATTGATCCGTCGGGTACGACGGTAAAAGCTGGTGTAGTAGTGAATCGCGGGGCACTTGTTAATACATTAATGGACGCGACAGGTACAACGCCGGTTGATAAAACTGCTCTTCGCGCTGCAATAGCAGCTGCACAAAACGAACCGTTGTACATTAGGCGGGACGAAACTGTAGCGAGAGCACTTGTGAAAGCTCAGGAAATAAATAGCTCGCAGAGCGCTACCGAGCAAGATGTAACTTTAGCCACGACCACGCTAAATAATGCTGTTTCGGCGGCGAAGAAGAAAGAATCAGACGCTCAGGCGGCTGCTGAAACTGCTGTGGCAAAAGCGGAACACGACAAAACACGAACCGCTATAGATGCCGCGAAAGTGCTTGTCGACAAGGTCCAAGACCAAGTCAAGAAAAAAGCTCTACAGGATCGTTTGAATGCGATTACAATTGTAACGCCGCCAGCTCCGGCGCCGGTGACAAAACGGCAGATCATTCAGCCTGAAGGTGGTATATTGACAGTTTCTGTCTCTGGTAGTCAGTGCTCTAATATAGCCCAGATTGCACTCGGTACGATTTCGTCGAAACACCAGGGTAGCGATTTACGCGAGCAGGTTGCATTCACGGTTGATTGTGCGCATTCAGCGCCGGCGAGCGGTTATTCGGTGCAGGTTCAACTGCAGCTTAGTCGCTTATACCCAGACACGTCAAAATTGCGAGTCGTAAAGGAATATAACGGGACAGTGAGCGATATAACAAATAAAGTGAGTTTCTTGGCATCGGCAGATGGTTTGCGTACGGTTGTGTCGTATCAGCTTACAGATGGTGGATTTGGCGATTCGGACGGTATCGCGAACGGTGAGATTGTTGATCCGGTGGGTGTTTACTTGGTGCCGGCATCTCCAACTCCTCCCAGCACTCAGCCGGGCGGTACGTCTGCTCGCTCATCGGCGCAGAGTGCAAATAATAAGGTGAGTGGTCGGCAACTTGCAAATACGGGAGATAGTGTAATGTTTTATATATTCGGCGCGGTCGCACTGCTCGGAGGTGGCATAGTTGGCGGTTACTATTTAATGAAACGCCGGACCCGATAGATTCTGGATAAACATACATTGCGTTTTTGCGAGCAGGGTAGTATTTATGCTCGCTTGCAGACAGAGTATTAGGGTGCTATGAATAATAGTTTCCGCATATGCTATAATAAATACACAGTATTATGTAACTCCGGAAACATATCCGAAAAGGAGAAATATGGGAGACAAGATAACATTGAGAGTAGATCGCCGAGAAATTTTCGGCAAGAAAGTAAAGCAGCTGCGGAGACGAGGGTTGACACCGGGTGTTGTGTATGGTGCGAATATGGAGTCGATTGCAATTCAGGCTGACGCGGGCGAGGTGATGCGTGTGTACGCGGAAGCCGGCAAGCATACGCCGGTGCAGTTGTCGGGCACGAAACATCGTATTGCGATGATTAAAGCTGCGGAATTTCATCCTATTAAGCATGGTGTTATTCGCCACATTTCATTTCATGCAGTTCGTGCCGATGAGCCGGTAGTGGCAGAAGTGCCGATCCGCTTGGTCGGCGAGGGCGAATCAGCAGCGGAGCGTAACGGATTGGTCGTTTTGCAAGCGATTGAGAAAATTGAGGTCAAGGCGCTGCCGATGGAACTGCCAGAGTATCTAGAGGTGTCGATTATGAACCTCGCGGACGCTGGCGATCGCGTTACGATCGGCGATATACTGTTGCCATCAGGTGTAGAGATTGTCGACAATGACGATGGTCGCGATGGTACGGCTGATGACAATGTTACCGTGAAGGATTTAGTCGTTGCAAGCGTGTATGAGCCGGCTGCGCTTGAAGCTGCAAATGAAGCAGCAGCAGGAGAATCGACTTCGGCTGACGCTGAGGATGTACCAATTGAGGGCAAAAAGCCAGACGCGGAAGTAGAATAAAAGGTAGCATAAATGTTTTAATCGTCCCCCAGAATTGGGGGCGATTTTTATTCCTCAATAAACCCGCCAGACTGTCGTTGCCATAATTGCGCGTATGTACCATTCTTTTTCAGTAACTCGTTGTGTGTGCCGTCCTCAATAATACGACCGCGTTTCATGACAATAATGCGGTCAAGTTTGGCGATAGTTGACAGGCGATGAGCGATAACTATAGATGTACGGTTTTTCATTAACGTTTCGAGCGATTTTTGAATTAATGCTTCGGATTCCGAGTCGAGCGCTGATGTTGCTTCGTCGAGGACTAGAATTGGCGCATCTTTCAAAATTGCGCGGGCGATAGCGATACGTTGGCGTTGTCCGCCCGATAATTTTACGCCGCGCTCGCCGACAAGTGTGTCAAATCCATCGTGTAATTTCGTGATGAAATCATACGCGCCAGCTTGCTTGGCGGCTTTCTTTGCGGCGGCTTTTGTTGCGTCATGTCGCCCGTACGCGATATTGTCCAGCACTGAGCGGTGAAAGAGTAATGGTTCTTGTGGTACATACGCAATACTTGAGCGTAAGCTTGCCTGTGTGACGTCGGCGATATTTTGCGAGTCAATTAAAATCTCACCGCTATCAATGTCAGCAAAGCGTAGGAGTAGTTTTGTTAGCGTCGTCTTTCCTGAGCCAGATGTGCCAACTAGTCCAACTTTTTCGCCGGGTTTGATGATCAGCGAAAAATTCTTAAACAACGTGTCGCCTTGTCCTTCATCATGCGTGAATGTCACATTATTCATGACGATTTCGCCGTGCGAAATGCGTAATTTTCTCGCACTTTTATCAATCAAGCTTGTCGGTGTTTGTAGAATTTCCGCCATGTCGCGCGCGTCGCCAAGCACGCGGTTATAATTGCGCATAATACCGTTCATATTCCATAGCTCGCGCGTCATTGTACTGGTGTAGGTAATAATTAGGTAAATCGCTGCTACCGATACAGTATTATGCTGCGCAGCATAGACGGCGAACGCGATAGCGGCAACTTTGATGGTCGTCGTAATTGATGAATAAATAGCGCTCATTTTCAGAAAACCGGACATCAAATTAAATGAAGCGCTGCGCCAGTTGTTTGCTGTTTTGGTAAATTCTTTACTTTCTCGCATCTCGGCGCCTGATGATTTCACTGCCATAATATTAGAGATAGCATCAGCGATTTTGCCGCTCATAGTATTGTTGGCAGCCGCTTCTTTTTCGTTTAGCTTCATCATTGGTCGCGAACCAAAATAGACCACTATAATGAAAATAACCGCTAAAATCGCCAAGAAGATAGCGTATTGCCATAACAATGTTGAGAGAACAACGATTGATCCAATAATGGAAATCACGACCGGCAGAATCGACCAAATGATAGTATCCCAGAAGCGTTCAAACGCTCCGGTAAATTTATTTGTTTGGCTAACGAGCGAGCCGCCAAACTTGTTAGCGTGGAAAAATAACGTTTCGTTTGCTAATTTGTTGAATATTTTTACATACAAATCGCGCATCACGGAGACCTCAAATGTCCACACTAGATAAAGCACTAAGCGCCAACCGATAATCTCCGACCATAGTTGTGATAATCCATATAATATCACGAGCTGCCATAAGTTGTTGGTGCTGCTAAGCTGTCTATGCTGGATCATATCAAGCAGCTGCGCAATAATCAGCGGACCAACAAACATGCCGACAATAAACGTAGCTGCCGTGGCAATAATTGCTATATTTCGCCGCCATTTATATAGCTGCGACGCACGCCAAAATAAGCGCAGAATAGATTGGCTGTTTTTTGATTTTTTACTCACGATAAATCTCCTTTTTTGTAGTGTTTTGCAACTTAAATTCTTATGTATTGTCGAGCGAATAAGTGAAGAGAAAATAGAGGAACTCTCTTACGAGTTCATAATAAGTAGATTATATAGCAAGATAGAGTCATGAGTCAAACTGCAAGGCTGTTTATTGCTCGTCATGGTCAAAATGAAGATAACACAAACGGAGTTTTGAATGGTTATCACGAGCTTTTGAGACCGTGCAGATTTATCATTAATGTAAATGATTTACCAGAACCAATCGTTGTACCGGAAATTATTGAGCGCGATTTTGGCATGATTATAAGACGGCTTGATGGTTATATAGAAGAGATGTGCTCGCCAGACATTATTAAAACTGATACGATTATATATTTTCTTAATCCCGATGATGTAGAAACATTTGATGGTGCATATCGTAAGGTTGGAGCAATTTAATCGTTGGGCTTGTTTAATAAAATTGATATTCTGCAGTCTATTGTATTATGATAGTGCTAGAAAAGTAAATTTCTTGCATTTTTAATGTAAACGATTTACAATAAGAGTATGACAACCATCATACGCCGCGAAAGTAAATATGCTAATTTAGTGCGGGATTGTATAAAGCAATTAGGTCACGCGACTCATGCTGATATTATGCAGTACTACACCGATCGCTATATACAGGTGAGCGCAACGACAATTCACCGAATCACGCAGCGATTAGTTGAGGACGGCGAAATAGTGCTTGCACCAAAGACAAAGGATGGTGATAAACGGTTCGACGCAAATATGAAACCGCACGATCATTTTTGCTGCACTCGGTGCGATTGTTTGATTGACATTACGTGTCCTGCGCCATGTCGCAAGATTCTGCAAGCCCAATTGTGTAATTGCGTGCTAGACGGTTCTTTGACGGTTTATGGTGAGTGTCAAGAATGTAGCTGTTGTAGAAAGGAGGAACATGTCGATGAATAAAGCATGCAAGTGTATAAAAACCACATGCCAAGATTGCGCTAGCAATTGTAATTGTAATTGTAATTGTAATTGTTCTGCTGAATAGACAGTTGGCAGAATGGTATAATAAAAGAGCGACAAGGAGGGAATATGGCATTATACAATATAACGAATCGTCAGGAGTTTGAGGAGAAAGTGCTGCAAAGTGCCAATCCGGTATTAGTGGATTTTTGGGCGACCTGGTGTCCGCCGTGCCGTGCGATGGCGCCAATTTTACAGCAAATTGCCGACGAAACTAATTTTGATGTTATCAAAATTGACACGGAGGCGAGCGGTGATAATAGTGAATTGGCAAGAGAACATCGCGTGCAAGGTATTCCGAATATGAAGGTCTTTGCGGGGGGCAACGAGATTCAAGAACTGATTGGCATGAGACCGAAGCAGGTCTTGATTGATGCGCTCGAAAAAGCCGTGAAGAAGTAGGTGAACGGCTGAGTAACTTTATGTCGAGCCCGTTGCTTTTTCAGCAAATTGCCGACGATGATATGAACGCGGCGTTTCGCGCCAAAGGGTGGACGCCAGTATATACTGCGTCACCCTATTCACGTATTGTGCTAGTTGGGCAAGCGCCGGGGCGAATCGCACAGCAAACGCATAAGCCGTGGAATGATGCAAGCGGGCGATTGTTGCGCCAGTGGCTGGGTGTAAGTGATGAGCAGTTTTACAATCCTGATTTGTTTGCGCTCATGCCAATGGATTTTTATTATCCTGGCAAAGGCGTGCACGGCGATTTGCCGCCGCGAAACAATTTTGCCGCAATGTGGCATCCGCGGTTGCTGGAGCGTATGTCGTATGTGCGTTTAATAATTTTAGTTGGCGCATATGCGCAGAAATATTATTTAACGGGACACGCTAAAAAGAATGTAACTGCAACGGTAGCGCAATTTGATGCGTATTTACCGAATTATTTTCCGCTTGTGCACCCGTCGCCGCTCAATATTGGTTGGCGTAAACGTAACCCATGGTTTGAAGCGGAGGTGATTCCGATTTTGCAGAATGTAGTAAAGGAGGCGCTGGCATGACGACGTACGATACTAAGCGAATATATGAAGATGCGAAGCCAGGCGATGGTTACCGTGTTTTGGTTGATCGATTGTGGCCGCGCGGCATAAGCAAAGATAAGGCGGCGCTTGGCGAATGGTGCAGAGAGATTGCGCCAAGCAATGAACTGCGGCAATGGTTTGCGCACGATCCTGCTAAGTATGATGAGTTTAAGGTAAAATATTTACAAGAGTTGGCGAATAATCCTGAAGCGGCAGCAGCTCTTGCGCGTTGGCGTTCTTATACGCGAGTTACACTGCTCTATAGCGCAAAAGATACAGCACATAATCAAGCAGTAGTGTTGTTAGAATACTTACACTTGCATGAATCAGACAATCTAAGGGTTATTCCATAGTAGTATGCTATTGTCGTGAACCAAAACGCGCTATTCGCGATATAATAAACATATGAATGCGGCGCTTAAGGAAAAATTGAAAACGCTCCCGCGCACTCCAGGCGTGTACTTTCATAAGTCTAAAGACGATGAGATTATTTATATTGGCAAGGCGGCTATTCTGAAAAATCGCGTGCGGCAATATTTTCAAAGTAAGGCTGATATGGACGTAAAAACGCGCGCATTGGTAGCGGAAATCAATGATACCGATTGGATCGAAACTGAAAGTGAAATGGATGCGCTATTTTTGGAAAGCGAAATGGTGAAGCGTTATATGCCGCGCTATAATATTTTGTTGCGCGATGATAAATCGCAAACATTCGTCCGTATTGATATGAAGAGCGAATGGCCGACGGTAACGTTTACGCGGAATCCGGCAGACGATGGTGCGACATATATTGGTCCGTTCTATAGTGGCTTTGCAGTGAAAAAAGCGCTGCGGTATTTACGTAAAATTTTTCCATATTATATTAAGCCGCCGAAACGTGAACGTATGAATCTAGAGGAACAAATTGGATTGGCGCCAAGTGCTGATGTGACGAGCCAAGAATATAAAAAATCACTGCGCAAATTGATTAGATATATTGAAGGCGGGCGCATGAAAATCGCCAAAGAAATTGAGTGCGACATGAAGCGGGCGGCGCGCAGCCAAGAGTTTGAAACAGCGGCGCAGCTGCGCAATAAGTTGTCGTACATGCACGAACTGCAGCGGCGGATTATGTTCGGCGACCGCGAGTTTTTGGATATATCAAAAGACCAAGCATTGGCGCAACTAGCTCAATTGCTCGGATTGCAATCACCGCCAGCGCGCATTGAGGGCTATGATATTTCGCATATGAGCGGCACGAATGTAGTGGCGAGCATGGTAGTATTCACAAACGGTGTGAGCGACCGTGCGCAGTATCGTAAATTTAAAATGCACGTGCAGCGCAACGACGATACGGCAAATATGCGCGAAACGATTCGCCGCCGTTTTAGTGCAAAAAATGTAAAAGCATGGGGTATGTCAGATTTACTGCTCATTGATGGCGGTAAAGGACAGTTGAACGCGGTACTATGTGAATTAGAAGTTCTCGGCGTGAATGTGCCGGCGATTGGGGTAGCGAAGCGCGATGAAGAAATTGTGATTGCAAAAGGCCGTTCGCCGATTGACGAGTCGTATATCGAGAAAATGGTAGCGAAGCCGACCCCTGGTGTGGTGGTGATTGATTCAAGCGGATACTATTTTGTGAATTTACATGTCGGGCGGCAGAATGCCGGTTCACATTCAAAGAATTTGCGTGGTGGTGATGCGCCTAGTCCATACGAAGATACGATAAAATTATTTCAGCGTATTCGCGACGAGGCCCATCGATTTGCTGTTAGCTATCACACGACGCTGAAGCGGGCGAATGCGACTAAGAGTGTTCTTAGTACGATTACCGGCGTTGGTCCGGCGACGCAGAAAAAACTTGTGCGTGCATTTGGCAGCGTGCGCGGTGTGCAGACGGCAAGCGAAGAGCAGCTGCGAACGGTTGTGAATCCTGTGCTGGCGGCGCGTATTCGGGCAACGTTTATAGACAACGGCTCGAAACTCTAGCGAAATATATCGTAATGCGCTATACTAAGATGAAATGAAAAGGCAATTCTTGACGTTTATATTGCGCTGGATCTTGAATTCGTTTGGTCTGTGGGTTGCTGTGCGTATTTTCGGGACTGGATATAGCGAAGTGCAAATTAGCGCTGGAGCGCTGGCATTTTTGATAGCTGGGCTTATTTTTTCAATCGTGAACGCTGTACTGAAACCGATTGTTATTATTTTGTCGCTGCCAGCGATATTGATCACGCTTGGATTCTTTACTATCATTGTCAATGGCCTGATGGTATGGGTTTCTCTGAAATTGGCACCTGGATTGCAAATGACATTTTGGAATTCGGTATTGACGGGCTTAGTATTGAGTTTGGTAAACTATATAGTAAGCAGTTTGCTTGAATTGGAGTATACTCAAGCGCGGGAGGAGGATTAGGCGATGAATATAACGATGATATTACAGATTGCAACAATTGTATCAGCCGTGCTGATGGTGATTGCAATTCTGCTGCAGCAACGCGGCGCAAGCCTTGGTGCTGGATTTGGCGGCTCTGGCGAGTTATATACCACGCGGCGCGGGCTTGATAAGAGTTTGTTTGAAGTGACGATTTTTTTGGCAGTGATATTTGTATTATCAATTATTGCGTCGCTCGTACTGCCAAGTTTGTCATAATGGGGCTGGTGTGTGAACGATTTGGGCGATCTACAACCAAAACCGCAGCGTTCCGCACTGAACCGTAAAGATATTACGCGTCGATTGAAGCGTGCCGGCGGCGTGACGCAGCGTCATGCGCGGCGTTTTATTCTGCGGCGCATCAATAGTGTTCGGTTGGTGACTGGTGAAATTATTACGTGGCTGGCAGTTGTTGGCATTTTGGTTGCAACGCTTGGATTGCAGCAAACATGGGGCAACGTGTCGGCGTATATGCAGGGCGGGTATCGTTCGGGTGGCGTATACGCCGAAGGTATTGTTGGTTCGCTTGATACACTTAACCCGTTATTAGCATCAAACGAGGCGGAGGCGTCGGCGGCGCGGCTGATGTTTTCAAGCTTATATCATTATGATACAACTGGCGCACTCCATGCTGATGTTGCGTCGTCCATGACGATACGCGATTCAAAAATCTACACTGTCACACTGCGCGACGCAACGTGGCAAGACGGACATGCGCTTACGGCGGACGATGTTGTGTATACTATTGGGCTTATTAAAAATCCGCAAACGCGCTCGCCGCTACGCGTTAATTGGACGGACGCGGTTGTGAAAAAAATCAATCAGCATACTGTTGAATTTACGCTGCCGACTGTTTATGCAGCGTTTCCGCATGCGCTTACATTCCCGATTGTGCCGAAGCATCTTTTGCAAAATGTCGAACCGTCGGTGCTCCGTGAGTCGTCGTTTAGCCAAAATCCGATTGGAAGCGGTCCGTTCAAGTTTCGCCGCCTGCAGACAGCAGGGTTGTCGAATGCTTCAAAGGTGTTGCAGCTTGTGCCGCATACAGAATATTACAACACTACGCCTCGTGTTTCGCGTTTTGAATTACGCGCCTACACCGATGACGCAGCGTTTACGAAAGCTATCAAGAACAGTGAAGTGACCGGTGCAGTAAGCGCGCCGGCGGCGCTTGCGCATAGTAAGCGTCCGTCGCAGTACCGCGTCATATCGGAGCCGCTTAATAAGGGCGTGTATTTACTGTTTAATACAAGAAATCCGGTGCTGCAGGACAAAACAGTGCGCCAAGCTTTGCAGCTCGCGACAGATACGGCGGCAATTCGCCAAGCAGTCGGCGGCGGCGTGCAAACGCTAGATGGTCCGATTCTACATTCAATGTTCTCAAGCGGTGAGGTGCCGCGTGCGTCAAAGCCAAACGCTGAAAAAGCTGCCCAGCTGCTTGATAGTGCTGGATGGAGAATAAAAAATGGTGTGCGGTATAAGGGCGATCAAGAACTTAAGCTGACTATCACAACGACGAATAGTAGTCAGTATAGCAAGATCATTGATACGGTGAAACGGCAATGGAATGCGGTTGGTGTGTCGGTTGATGTTAATCAAGTCGATACAAATTCGGCAGTTTCAAATTTTGTGCAAGGTGTGCTGCAACCGCGCAATTTTGACGTGCTGCTGTATGAACTTGCGCTTGGCGCCGATCCGGACGTGTATGCGTACTGGCACTCGTCGCAAGCTTCAGCGACAGGCTATAATTTTTCGAATTATTCAAATCAATTGAGCGACGCGGCGCTTGCAAGCGCGCGAACTCGGTTGGAGTCAAATTTGCGCATGGCGAAATATGCGCAGTTTGCACGGCAATGGCTGAGCGATGTGCCGGCAATTGCGCTATACCAAGCGTCGTCGGAATATCTTGTCAATACGAATGCGTACGTCGTTAAGCCGAAAGGGTCGCTGCCTGAGTTGTCGGATCGCTATGCTCGTGTGAGCGAGTGGTCGGTTTCGCCGGCAACTGTTTACAAAACACCGTGAGCTACAGTATAATGATGAGGTATTTTGCTATCGCATGGTACAATTTGCAATATGCAGACGTGGCGGAATTGGTAGACGCGCTAGCTTGAGGGGCTAGTGAGCATTGCGCTCGTGGAAGTTCAAGTCTTCTCGCTCGCACCAAATCTGAATAATTTAAATTGCTACTGTAAATAAGTAGCTTTTTATTTTGGTATAAAATAAAAATTCAACCAATATAACTTGATTGAATTATCCGACTAAATATGGTGGGCGCTGAGGGTCTCGAACCCCCGACCTCTTCGGTGTAAACGAAGCGCTCTAGCCAACTGAGCTAAGCGCCCTCACTATTTAATAGCCTTTATACTACAAGGATAATTATATAGACTTAATAGAGAAAATGCAATAGCTATATTTTGTATATAACCATTCAACTGATATAATCGCACTAAGGAGACTAATAAAAATAGTAATTTTATGGAAAATTCACAGAAAATTCGTAATATTGCGATAATTGCCCATGTGGATCATGGTAAAACCACTATGGTTGATGGGCTTTTAAAGCAAAGTAAAACTTTTCGCGATAACCAAGCTGAAATGAGTCAGGATCTTATTATGGATTCGGGTGATCAGGAACATGAAAGAGGTATTACTATCACTGCAAAGCAGACCTCGATTTTTTATGGTGATTATAAAATAAATATTATTGATACGCCTGGTCATGCTGATTTTAGCGGTGAGGTTGAGCGAACACTCAATATGGCTGATGGAGTACTTTTGATTGTCGATGCGCAAGAGGGTCCTATGCCACAGACGAAATTTGTGTTATCAAAGTCTCTTGAACTTGGTTTAAAGCCTGTTGTAATTATCAACAAAATTGATAAGCCATCTCGCCGTATTAATGAGGTTTTGGATGAGGTGTCGGATTTATTTTTGGAGCTTGCAATTAGTGATGATCAACTACAATATTCAGTTTATTATGCGATTGGGCGTGATGGTAAGGCATGGAAAAAAATGCCTGACAACCCAAGCGAACATGCCGATTTAACTCCTATATTTAATGCGATTATTGAAGATATTCCTGCGCCTAAAGTTGAGCAAGGTTCTTTTCAGATGTTGGTAACTAGTTTGCAATACGATTCCTTTCTGGGTAAATATGCTATTGGTCGTGTTGCTCGTGGAAATGCAAAGCCTGGTATGCAAATTGTACTCATGAAGCGTGGGAATCAGACGATTAACGGGCGCATTGATAAAATATTTGGCTATAGAGGGTTAAACCGTGAAGAGCTACAAGAAGCTGTCGCTGGGGATATCGTCGCCTTAACAGGTATATCTGAGGCACATATTGGTGATACTGTAGCGGATAAGCAATCTCCTGAGGCTTTACCTACTATAGATATTGAATCTCCAACACTAAGTATGTACTTAGGTCCAAACACTAGTCCTATGAAAGGGAGGGAAGGTGAGTTTACAACCAGTCGGCAAATAGGCGATCGTTTAAGTCGTGAAATTGAAACCAATGTTAGCTTAAGGGTTGAAGAAAATGGTATAGGTTTTACTGTATCTGGTCGTGGTGAGTTGCATCTTTCTGTATTAATAGAAACAATGCGACGTGAAGGTTATGAATTTGAAGTTGGTCGACCGCGCGTAGTTACAGCAATGATTGATGGTATTGAACAAGAGCCAGTAGAAGAGCTTTTGATTGAAACTGGTTCTGAATTTATTGGTGCGATTAGCCAGGAGCTTGGTGCCAGGCGGGCGGAAATGCGTGGCCAGGAGACAACTTCTAGTGGATCTGTGAGACTTACCTACATTTTGCCAACTCGAGCCCTAATTGGTTTGCGAAACGTGTTACTAACTGCTACAAAAGGTACGGTAATTATGAATAGTTTACCACATGGATATCAGCCTTTATCTG